>OJPT01000075.1_pt1 | contig 59183 bp, 52 predicted proteins | sample 1598641 | NCBI WGS metagenome assembly OJPT01 (sample SAMN03922495, study PRJEB24848) | human gut metagenome | isolation source: stool sample | host: Homo sapiens | place: Germany | collected 2011-11 | reverse complement strand
TTCCAAGCCCCTGCTGGACGATGCCGGAAAGCCTGTCCTGCAAAAGAGCGGCAAGCCAGTCCTGAAGAAGTCGTACAGTGTCCTGCAAGACGATTTCTTCCACTATATGCGCAACGCCGGGTATACGGATGTAGAGCGCGGTGAGCGTGGCAGCACTGAAGAACACCTGACCGTCACCCAGTTCAAAGTCCAGCGGGAGCAGGAGCGACTGGACACTCTGACCGCCCAAGCCGACCAAAAGGCGCAGTCGCTTGCCAAAACCAGTCAGACCCTCTCCAAAAAGGAGAAGGAACTTGCCGCTGTTCAGAAAAAGGCTACGTTCACGAAAGAAGCCCTCATTCATGCGCGCGATCTGGATTATATCGGCAAGCGCACCTTCCTCGGCAACTACTCGCTGACCGAAGAAGAATTTTCCAAGCTGAAAAAGCAAGCCGACCACGGCTATATAATGGATGTGGAGATCCGCCGCTTGAAAGAAGAACTTTCCACCGCCAAGAAGGAAGCTGCTCATTGGGGTCAAAAGTATCATGAACTCTGGTATGAAGTGAAGCCCTATCTGGACGCGCTCCACCGTGCGCCTGAACTGGTGCGCAGCTTTTTGGAAAAGATTCTTGCCCCCAAGCAGGAGCGCACCATGAATGTGCCGCAGAAAAACCGCAAGCGTGGGCAAGATATGGAACTTTGATTTTCGGAGGATACTATTTGAACAAAAAGACGAAGTCAAACAAATCCGGCTACCCGGATGAAGCAATCAAGACCCTTGCACGTTGCTTTTATCCCTCCATGGTTGAGTTTTTCAACAGCGAGGAAGGCCAGCGTGAATATGAGGAATGGCTGAAAGAGCAGGAAGCTCTACAAGCCTTGCCTGTTGCAGCATAAAAACAGCAGGACGCTCCCAGTAAAGGGAACGCCCTGCCTTATATAGATGTATCTCACCGAGGTGTGTCCAGTTGGGCACACCTCTTATTTTTTTGCCCTTAATCTTCTAACCCATGGCTCCCGGCCACATTCTTCAAATATTCCTTCGGATCGCCATTCAGAATCAAATCGGCATAGCCCAGCGGGTCATTATAGATAAGGTAGTCCAACTCTGTCCTCTGCGCCATAGTCACATCCAGCACATCCTCGCCCCCGGTGCAGTCAATGGAAATTTTTCTCCCATCTTGGAGAGTCAACTCCACGCATCCGGTATCCATGTTGAACGAACAGGCTCTTGCATCGTACTTCATCATCGTGTCCTCCAAACGCTTATTGTGTGGTTACGGTCTATGACAAGGTATCGGAGTTTTACGCCGTCCACGGGAGCCTTCATTGTTGTACCCGAAGAAAACGAAAAATCCGAACCCTTCTCCAATCGGAAACAGGTTCGGATTTTTCTTGTTTGGTGGGCGCGGGTGGATTCGAACCACCGAAGCTGAAAGCAGCAGATTTACAGTCTGTCCCCATTGGCCACTCGGGAACACGCCCATATTCAGTTGTTGTGCATCCGTGTACCGGACGACTTGTTTATTTTAGCATGAGAAAAGGGTTTTGTCAACCACCTTTTTTCACTTTTTTTCAGCAGGCTCACAGTCCCCTGCCCGCCGCGCTTCATCCGGTTGAATTGCGTCCTGTTTTATGTTAAAATAATGTAAAGATTCTACACATTTTACAGGCAGGAGTGGGTCATTGCATGGAGTCAACAATCAGCGCCGCCCCGCAAATTTCTATCGACCGGGAAAAGACGCTGCGCAGCCACCGGCGTTACTGGGTGCTGCGGCGTGCACAGGACATCGTGTTCTCCCTGCTGGCGCTGATCCTGCTTGCGCCGCTGGCACTGCTGATCAGCCTTGCCATCGTGCTGGACAGCCCCGGAGACGGAGCTATTTTCCGGCAGCGGCGGGTAGGACGGGACGGCAAGCTGTTCTGGCTGTATAAGTTTCGCACCATGTGCCCGGACGCCGAGGAGCAGCTGAATGAGCTGCTGAGCCAGAACCAGATGGACGGCCCGGTGTTCAAGATCAAGGACGACCCCCGCATTACCCGGGTGGGACGTTTTCTGCGCAAGACCAGTCTGGACGAGCTGCCCCAGCTGCTCAACGTGCTGCGGGGCGATATGAGCATCGTGGGGCCGCGTCCCGCACTGCCCCGGGAGGCAGAGCTGTACAGCGACTACCAGCGCCAGCGGCTGTACGTCACCCCCGGACTGAGCTGCTACTGGCAGATCGCACCCCACCGTAACGAGATGAGCTTTGACGAGTGGGTGGCGCTGGATCTGAAATACATCCAGGAGCGCAGCTTCTGGGTGGACTGGAAGATCATCTTCCTCACCGTCCGCGCTATGCTCATGAAATATGGAGAGTGACAAAAGCGCCTGTTGTGCATCCGCACAACAGGCGCTTTCGTTACGTTTATTTCAGCACCGCACCCAGATTTGCACTGGTGACCATGCGGGCGTAACGGCTCAGCCAGCCGGTCTTGATGTTGGGCTCGGGCGCAACGTACTTTGCCTTGCGCTCGGCCAGCACTGCGTCGCTGACCTCCAGCGTGATGGAGGCGTTGGGGATATCAATGGAAATGGTATCCCCTTCCTCGATCAGGCCGATGGGGCCGCCGGAGGCCGCCTCCGGGCTGACGTGACCGATGGCAGCACCGCGGGATGCGCCGGAGAAGCGGCCATCCGTGATGAGGGCTACCGTCTTATCCAGCTTCATGCCTGCCAGCGCAGAGGTGGGGTTGAGCATCTCCCGCATGCCCGGGCCGCCCTTGGGGCCTTCGTAGCGGATGACTACCACATCGCCCGGGACGATCTTGCCTGCGTAGATAGCGGCGATGGCCTCCTCCTCGCTGTTGAACACCCGCGCCGGGCCTGCGTGCTTCTGCATCTCCGGGGCCACGGCACTGCGCTTGACCACACAGCCATCCGGGGCAATGTTGCCCCACAGGATCTGCAGACCGCCGTTCTCAGAGTAGGGGTTCTCGATGGGACGGATGGCCTTTTCGTTCAGGATATGGGCACCCTTGATGTTCTCGCCAAGGGTCTTGCCGGTGACGGTGGGCACGTCCAAGTCCAGCAGGCCCTTCTTGGCCAGCTCCGCCTGTACTGCCGGGATGCCGCCCGCTGCGTACAGATCCGGCATATGGGTGGGGCCTGCCGGTGCCAGATGGCACAGGTTGGGGGTCTTGGCGCTGATCTCGTTGAACAGCTTCAGGTCGATGGGCACACCGGCTTCGTAGGCGATAGCCAGCAGGTGCAGCACCGTGTTGGTGGAGCAGCCCAGTGCCATATCGCAGGTCAGTGCGTTGCGGATGGAGCGCTCGTTGATGATCTGGCGTGCGGTGATGCCCTTGCGCACCATCTCCATCACAGCCATACCGGCGTGCTTTGCCAGCTGCAGACGCTTGGAGTACACAGCCGGGATGGTGCCGTTGCCGGGCAGTGCGATGCCGATGGCCTCGCACAGGCAGTTCATGCTGTTGGCGGTGTACATACCGGAGCAGCTGCCGCAGCTGGGACAGCAGTTGCAGGTGCAGTCCTCCAGCTGCTCGTCGGTGATCATACCGGCCTTATAAGCGCCCACGGCCTCGAACATCTTGGAAAGGCTCACTTCCTCGCCGCCGTAAGTACCGGCCAGCATGGGACCGCCGGAGCAGACCACAGCGGGCACATCCATGCGCACCGCTGCCATCACCATGCCGGGCACGATCTTATCGCAGTTGGGCACCAGCACAAGGCCGTCCAGCTGGTGTGCCATCAGCATGGTCTCCACGCTGTCGCAGATCAGCTCACGAGAGGCCAGAGAGTACTTCATGCCCACATGACCCATGGCGATGCCATCGCATACACCGATGGCGGGGATCAGGATGGGGGTACCACCGGCCATCTGCACACCGGCCTTGACAGCCTCGGCGATCTTATCCAGATTCATGTGTCCGGGCACGATCTCGCTGTAGGCGCTTACCACGCCGATGAGGGGGCGCTCCAGCTCCTCCGGGGTGTAGCCCAGCGCATAAAACAGGCTGCGGTTGGGCGCGCGCTCCGAGCCCTTAGTCACATTGTCACTTCTCATTGCAAATCCTCTTTTCTGATAAAGCCCTCTCCGTCACGGCTGCGCCGTGCCACCTCTCCCGAGAGGGAGAGGTTTTCGCGGAGGAGCTATAAGGTTCCCTTTTCAACAAAAACTCCCCCTTTCGGGGGAGCTGACCGCCGAAAAGCGGTCTGAGAGGGTTCTCCTCTTACTTCTTCAGCCAGCTCATCATGCTGCGCAGCTCAGCACCCACCTTCTCGATGGGCAGCTCGGCCTCCATACGGCGCTTGGCAAGGAAGTGCACCTTGCGGCCGCCCTTGGGGCTCATCTCGGTCAGGAACTCGGAAGCAAAGGTGCCGTCCTGGATCTCGGTCAGCACCTTCTTCATCTCCTTGCGGGTCTCCTCGGTGATCAGGCGCTTGCCGGTGCGGTAGTCGCCGTACTCGGCAGTGTTGGAGATGGAGTAGCGCATCTTGGAGAAGCCGCCCTCGTTGATCAGGTCAACGATCAGCTTCATCTCGTGGCAGGTCTCAAAGTAGGCCATCTCGGGCTCGTAACCGGCCTCCACCAGCGTATCGAAACCGGCGTGGATCAGCTCGGAAACGCCGCCGCACAGCACGGCCTGCTCGCCGAACAGATCAGTCTCGGTCTCCTCCTTGAAGGTAGTCTGCAGGATGCCTGCACGGCCAGCGCCGATGCCGGAAGCGTAAGCCAGTGCAATATCCTTGGCCTTACCGGTGTAGTCCTGCTCCACGCAGATCAGAGAGGGGCAGCCCTCGCCCTCGGTGTACAGGCGGCGCACGATGTGGCCGGGGCCCTTGGGAGCGATCATGATGACGTCCACGTTCTTGGGAGCGGTGATGGTCTTGAAGTGGATGTTGAAGCCGTGTGCAAAGGCCAGTGCCTTGCCCTCGGTCATGTAGGGAGCAACCTGGGTGTTGTAGATATCGGCGCACAGCTCATCGGGCACCAGCATCATGACAACATCGCCGGCCTTGGCAGCCTCTTCCACCTCCATGACCTTGAAGTTGTCATGGGTGGCAGCGAACTCAGAAGCCTTTGCCCAGTGAGCAGAGCCCTTGCGCAGACCCACCACAACGTTGACGCCGCTCTCGGCCAGATTCTCAGAGTGTGCATGACCCTGGCTGCCGAAGCCGATGACAGCGACGGTCTTGCCGTCCAGCACGCCGAGGTTGCAGTCGGAATCGTAGTATTTCTTGATAGCCATAATCGTTAGTCTCCTTTTACCTTTTCTGGTTGGTTTATCTTCCGGTCTTGTATGCTCTGTTCTATCTTTCGCTCACCCTGAGCGGAAAAGCAATGTGATTTATGCCCGTCTTTCGCCCGGCGGGGGCAGCTGGACGGAGCGCACCTCCTGCGGCGGCTTCTGCATATGCTGGTGCATCCCGCCGCGCTCCAGTGCAGTAACGCCGGTGCGGCACTGCTCAAGGATGTTGTAACCCTCGAACATTTTCAAAAATGCGTCCAGCTTGTCCGGCCGGCCGATGAGTTCAAACACCATGCTGTCCGGGGAAAGATCGATGATCTTTGCCTTGTAGATGCAGGCGATCTCCCGCAGCTCTGTGCGGTTGTGCACGTCCGATTCCACCTTGAGCAGCAGCAGCTCCCGCTCCAGCGCTTTTTCGCTGTCCAGCACGAACACCTGCCGGGTGACTTCCAGCCGCTCGGTCTGCAATACCAGCTGCTGCAAGGCCTTTTCATCGCTGGTAATGGTCACTGTGATGCGGCTAACTGCCGGGTCGTTGGTGGCGGACACCGTAAGGCTGTCGATATTGAAGCCGCGGCGGCAGAACAGGCTGGACACCCGGGCCAGAACGCCGCTCTGGTTGTCCACCAGCAGGCTGATGACCCTACGCTGATCAGATTCCATGATGCTGTGTCCTCCTTATTCCATGATGATGTCGTTGATATCGCCGCCGCCGGGGATCATGGGCAGCACCTTTTCGTCCTTGTCGATGATGCACTCGATCCAGGTGGGGCCTTTCTGCTGCAGGGCATCTGCAAAGGCTTCCTGAAACTCCGGCAGGTTGGTGCAGCGGTAGCCCTTCAGGCCAAAGCCGTCTGCCAGCTTGACAAAATCGGTCTTGCGGTGGGGGTCGGTCTGGCTGTAACGCTTGCCGTAAAAGCTGGTCTGCCACTGGCGCACCATGCCCAGCACCGAGTTGTTGAAGATGACCGTGATGATGGGCAGCTCGTAGCTGACAGCGGTGCAGGCTTCGTTCAGGTTCATGTGGAAGGAGGCGTCACCGGTAAACATCACCACACGCTGCTGGCGTCCCAGTGCCATCTGGGCACCAATGGCAGCGCCGTAGCCAAAGCCCATGGTGCCAAGGCCGCCGCTGGTGATAAAGCCGCGGCTCTTGGTGTGGCGCAGGTACTGCGCCGCCCACATCTGGTGCTGACCCACGTCGGTAACATACACGGCGTCGGGGCCGCACTGGTTGCACACCTCGCCGATGACCTGATGGGGCATCAGCCGGGTGGGGTCGGACACGGGGTGGTAATCCTGTGCCTGCCAGCTCTGGATCATCTTCATCCAGTCCGGGTGCTTGGCGGGCTTGATCTGGGGCAGCATGGCGTTCAGCACATAGGCTGCATCGCCCACGATGGAAAGATCCACGTCCACGTTCTTGCCCAGCTCGCTGGCGTCAATGTCGATCTGGATGATGGTGGCGTTTTTGGCAAAGGTCTTGGGGTTCAGCGCCACACGGTCGGAAAAGCGGGTACCCACCGCGATGAGCACATCGCACTCTGCCACCGCCCGGTTAGAGGTGTAGCAGCCGTGCATCCCCAGCATCCCCAGATTCATCGGGTCGCCGTAGGGCACAACGCCTGCCGCCATCAGGGTGTAGGTGGCGGGGATCTCCGCCTTGTGCAGCAGATCCCGCAACGGCTGGCAGCTGGCTGCGCTGCGCACGCCGCCGCCAAAGTACACCAGCGGACGCTGTGCGGCGTTGATGAGGTCTGCCGCCCAGTGCACCTGCTCCTCATTATAGGTAGTTACGGTGCGGATGGGCTCCGGCTGCTTGGGGGTGAACTCGCACACCGCTGCAGTCACGTCCTTGGGGATATCCACCAGCACCGGGCCCTTGCGGCCGCTCTGCGCAATGCGGAAGGCTGCCCGCATGGTATCGGCCAAGTCCTCTACCCGGCGCACCGTGAAGTTATGCTTTGTGATGGGCACCGTGATGCCCTCGATGTACGCTTCCTGAAAGCCGTCCTTGCCGATACTGCTGGTGGGCACGTTGCCGGTAAAGGCCACCATGGGCACCGAGTCCATATAGGCGGTGGCAATGCCGGTGACCAGATTGGTGGCACCCGGGCCGCTGGTAGCCAGCACCACGCCGGTGCGGCCGGTGGCGCGGGCGTAGCCGTCCGCAGCATGGGCTGCGCCCTGCTCGTGGGCGGTAAGCACATGGGTGATGCGGTCGGCATTCTTATACAGCTCATCGTAAAGGTTCAGCACAGCGCCGCCGGGGTAGCCAAAAAGAGTGTCCACTCCCTGCTCGCACAGGACCTCTACAAAGATCTGAGAACCATTCAACTGCATGGTGTTGCTCCTATTCCTGTTCCACTTCTTATCCATTCCCTCAGGGAGAGCTTTTGAAAAAGAAAAAGCCCTTGTCCCCTGCTTTCTTCAAGAGACAAAGACCTTGTAACATCAAGCTCTCTGCGGTACCACTCTCGTTGGCGTGCTGTGCACACCCTCTCACGGGCTTCCAACAAAGCCCTGCACGGTAACGGCTGCAACCGGCGCTGCTTACAAGGGTTTTGCACCCGTTGGGCAGGCTGCTCCGGGATGATTTTCCGCACGAAACGCTGACTGCCTTGCACCAGACGGCAGCTCTCTGAACAGTGGGGATCGTGTGGTACTTTTTCCCATCTGCGCATTTGTTGATGTAAATTATACTATAAACCGGGCTTTTGTCAATCGACAATTTGTAACCTGAATCAGCCCAAAGATGAAGCATTTTTAACACCCCTTGCATCCCCGCCCGAACCGCTGTATACTTTTGATATCCGCGTACCTGCGTTTTGTAGGGTATGTGCCAATGGAGAGGAAAAGGGATCGACCTATGAAACTGAGAGAATGGAATGCCCATCTGCATGGGCTTGTTGTGTTCCGCGCCCTGCTGAACGACCCTGTTGTGGCAAAGCTTTTAGACCTGACCGACCGCATGGAGGCGGGCTGCTCCTCCTACGGCCCGGTGTGCGATGCCGTAGCCGCCTTTGAGGCCGCTTTGTTCGAGTACACCACCAACTGGGGCAGCTACCTGAGCAATGCTGTGCTGGAGGCCGAGACCATCTGCGTGCGGCAGGCCGCCGCCGGGCAGCTGGACGCGCTGCTGCAAAGCGCCTTGGACAGCGAGCTGCAGTTTTTGCAGCAGCTGTGCGGGCTGACGCTGGACGAACTGTTCCAGACCGCCTACTCGGAGCAGGCGCAGCGGCCGGAACTGGCTTTCCTGCCCCGGTGGCAGACCTGTGAGCTTGACCTTGCCGCCGCCTACGCCCAGCGCATGAGCGAGGTGGGCAAAAAGGGCTACGGCATGTTTGCAAAGCACCATGTATTCACGGTGGAGAACGGCCAGCTTGTGCCGGTAAAATACCCCGACCCGCAGCGCCTTTCCGAGCTGCCAGGCTACGAGAAGGAGCGGGAAAAGGTGATCGCCAACACAAAGGCACTGCTAGCCGGGATGCCCGCCAACAATGTGCTGCTGTACGGTGACGCCGGTACCGGCAAATCCAGCGCGGTAAAGGCCATTGCCAACGAGTTTGCGCCCGAGGGACTGCGGCTGGTAGAGGTAAAAAAGAACCAGCTGTATCAGATCCCCGACCTGATGGACAAGCTGGCGGCAAACCCGCTCAAGTTCATTTTGTTCATCGACGACCTGAGCTTTACCGCCAACGACGACAACTTTGCCGCCTTGAAGGCCATCTTGGAGGGCAGCGTAGGCGGCCGTGCCCAGAACATTGCGGTGTACGCCACTTCCAACCGCCGTCACCTCATCAAGGAGACCCTCTCGGACCGCACCGGCGATGACATCCACGAGGCCGACACCCGGCAGGAGTTGATGAGCCTTTCCGCCCGGTTCGGCCTGACGGTCACCTTCCAGCGGCCGGAAAAGGCACGGTTCGAGACAATTCTGGAGCAGCTTGCCAAGCAGCATAACATCCAGATGCCCACCGAGCAGCTGCTGCTCAAGGCCGAGGCCTTTGCCCTGCGTGCCGGTGGCCGCAGCCCCCGGGTGGCCAAGCAGTTCATCGAGCAATGCGAGGCCGGTGTGCAGAAGTAAATGCACCAGTTTTAAACGTTATCAAAAACGGGACACCAAAGCATCCGCAGATGCTCCGGTGTCCCGCTTTTCTTGTCTTATTTTTCGCTCAGTCCCGCACGGCGATGCACTCGATCTCCAGCTTTGCGCCCTTGGGGATGGCTGCCACCTGCACGCAGCTGCGGGCGGGGAACGGCTCGGCAAAGGCCTTGGCGTACTCTGCGTTCACTGCGGCAAAATCGTTGATGTCGGCCAGAAAGATCACCGTCTTGACCACGTTGTTCATGGAAAGCCCCGCCTCGGCCAGAATCGCCTTCAGGTTGGCAAGGCTCTGGGCGGCCTGCTGCTCCACGGTATCGGCCATGGTGCCGGTGGCGGGGTCTACCGGGAGCTGACCGGAAACAAACACCATATTGCCCAGATCCAGTGCCTGACTGTAAGGGCCGATGGCGGCAGGTGCGTTGGCGGTAGATACGACTTTCATGGTATATTTTCTCCTTTATATTACATCAGGTTTAGAACAAATTCGCTTTTTTCTGATGAGGGGGTAATTTCCCGTAAGCTGCTGCTTGCCTGCGCCCTCACCCGTCTGCTCACTCCGTTCGCATCCACCTTCCCCCGTCCGGGGGAAGGCTTTCACTCTTGCAAACGATGAAGTTTACACCCGCTCGCTGACCAGCTGGAAGCCGGCCTTAGTCAGCTCGGTGCGGATCTGCTCGATCTGGGCGGCATCGCGGGTCTCCAGCGTCAGCTTGAGGAAGCAGCTGGAAATGGGCATATTGGGGTCGGAGCCGTCATGCTGCACCGACACCACGTTGCTGCCGCAGCGGGACACCACCTCGGCCACCTTTTTCAGCTGGCCGGGCTTGTCCTCCAATGCGATAGTCAGGTTTGCCTTGCGGCCGCTCATCACAAGACCACGGGTGATGACGCGGTTCAGGATGTTTACATCAATGTTGCCGCCGGAGATGACGCAGGCCACCTTTTTGCCCTCTACCGGCAGCTTGTGGAACAGCACTGCCGCCACCGGCACAGCGCCTGCACCCTCAGCCACCAGCTTCTGGTTCTCCATCAGGGAGAGGATGGCCGCCGCCGTCTCGTCCTCGGTCACGGTAACGATATCGTCCACATACTGCTCGCACAGCTGATAGGTCAACTCGCCCGGGGTCTTGACCTGAATGCCGTCCGCAAAGGTGGAAGCAGATTTCAGGGTCTGGTACTTGTGCTCGTGCAGGCTGCGGTACATACTGGGGGCACCCTCGGCCTGTACGCCGTACACCTTGACCTCCGGGCGCAGGGTCTTGATGGCAAAGGCAATACCGGAAATCAGTCCGCCGCCGCCCACCGGCACCACCACAGCATCCACATCCGGCAGCTGGTCAAGGATCTCCAAGCCGATGGTACCCTGCCCGGCGATGACCTGCTCGTCATCGTAGGGGTGGATAAAGGTCATGTCGTACTCCTTTTGCAGCTGCACGGCCTTGTCGTGGGCTTCGTCGTAGGTGCCGGGCACAAGGCAGACCTCCGCGCCCAGATTTTTGGTGTTTTCCACCTTCATCAGGGGTGCGCCGTCCGGCATACAGACGATGCTGCGGATGCCGCGCCGGGTAGCCGCCAGCGCCACACCCTGCGCATGGTTGCCCGCAGAGCAGGCAATGACGCCCTTGGCGCTCTCCTCCTCGGAAAGCTGGCTGATTTTATAGTAAGCGCCCCGCACCTTAAAGCTGCCGGTGGCCTGCAGGTTCTCGGTCTTAAGGTACAGCTGGCAGTCCTTGGACAGCTTGGGGGCTTCGATGAGGTCGGTCTTGCGCGCCACGTCCTTCAGCACAAAGGCGGCGTGGTAGATCTTATCCAGAGTCAGCATGACAGATACTTCCTTTATTTTTCGTGATGTCATCCAGTATAAGTTACAAAAATTGTTTTGTCAAATGAATTTCATTCACGATAAAAGGCGTAAAAAAGAGAAAGGCAGTGGTAAAGCCACCGCCTTTCTCTTTTTATTCTCATTACCGCCCACGGCCACCGCCGCCGCCATGGCTGGAACCACCGCCCATGCCACCGAAGCCGCCGCCAAAGCTGCCGCCGCCGAAACCGCCGCGCCCGGCACCGCCCCCGAAGGAGCCGCCGCCCATGCCACCAAAGCCGCCGTAGAAGCCGCCCGGCGGGGGCGGCGGGTTATGCGGGCCGCGCCGCCGTCCACGGGGAGGCCGCGGCCCACCGAAGCACCACAGCCAGCCGCAGGGGCTGGCAAAAACATAGGCCATCGACCGGATAATGACGATGAGCAGCACAACGCTGACCACAAGGGTCAGGATGTCGGTCAGGGTGCTGCCGCCGCTGCTCTGCCCGCCCTGATAGCCGGGCTGCACGGTGCTGCCGTTGCCGCCGGAAAGGCTAACTCCGTAAATATCCGCGATGGTGTTTGCCACGTTGCGGGCACAGGTGGTCACCGCGCCGTCATAATCCTTTGCGGCGAACTGGTCCTCCATGGTCTGGGCGATGGCGCTGGACTGTTTTGCCAGCGTGGTGTTGCGGAAACCGTCGCCGTAGGTCAGGTAGTAGTCGCCGTCCGCGTACTGCGCCGATTCCATCACCAGCAAAATCAGAACGCCGTTGTTCTTAGAGGACGAACCGATGCCCCACGCGTTGAAAGCCTGTGTGGCGTAATCCTCTGTGGAATCATTGCCTGTGTATTCTACTGTCAGTACACCGATCTGCGCGCCGCTGCAGCTGGATTCCAGCTGGGCGTTCAGTTCGGTGATGGTCTGCACAGTGCTGCTGCTCAGCACACCGGCACCATCCACCACGCACTGATCCTTGGGCAGGCTGGGCAGCTGGGCAGCAAAGGCCGCCGGGCACAACACCGCCGCGCTGACCACCACGGCCAGCACCAGCGCGCTGATGCGTTTTGCAAAGTTTTTCATGCGAAGGGCTCAACCTCCTTCACGCCGGCAACTGCGCCCAGCACACTGGCCGAGAAGCCGCCGACATCCTTCTGATATTCATACACCGCCGTATTGTACTGCAAGGTACCAATGATGGTGGCTGCACTGTTGAACTGGCCGTACTGTCCCTGCACCGCACCCATCTTCATGGGGTCTGCGGCCTGCTCCTGCAACTTTGCATACAGCTGGTCGATGGCAGCGCCCAGTGCCTGGTCGGCCTGATACAGCGCGTGCATCGTGCTGCCCTGATAATAGGGCAGCGAGGTCAGCGACTGGCTTTTACCGCCGTTCTGCACCGCCTGCAGACAAGCGGAGAAATCGTTCAGCGCCGTCTGTGCAGCCAGCACCTCGGCGCTGTCTGCGCCAAGGGTGTTGGAGGCAGTGGTAAGGATATTCGCCGCCGTATTCTCCCGGGTGGTCAGCTCCTCGCTCAGGTTATAACCGTTGTCGGCGGCGACCCCTGCGGTGAACCACTGACGGGCAGTGTTGTACTTGCCGCGCAGCTTGGCGCTGCCAAAGCCGAAAAAGGCGGCCAGCATCACCACTACGCTCAAAGCCAGCGCCGCTGCCCGGGTGGAAAGCGCTGCGGGCAGCTTTGCTTCCAGTGCGGCCAGCTTCTGCTGGCGGGGGGTCAGCCTTACGGTCTGCTCCGGTTTTGTCTTTTCGCGGTAGCTGCCCGCGTCAAAGCCGCCGGGAGCGGTTTGTTTATCGTTCTGAGAAAAATCAGCGTTTGCCATTTCAGCTCCGGATCTCCATCATTTTGGTTTTCAGCTCGTCCTCGATGCGGGTCAGCTCCTGCTCGGCGGCGGCACGCTTTGCGCGTCCCTCGCTCTGGATCTTGTTCAGCTCGTCCAGCGTCTCGATCAGGCTCTTGTTGGTCTGCTGCAGGGTCTCGATATCCACGATGCCGCGCTGGCTCTCCTTGGCGGTCTCGATGGTGCCCATCTTCAGCGCCTCGGCGTTCTTCTTCAGCAGGTCGTTGGTCATGTTGGTCACGGCGCGCTCTGCCTGCATGGCCTGCTGGCTGTGTGCCAGCCCCAGTGCCAGCACCATCTGGTTCTTCCACAGCGGGATGGTGTTCACGATGGTGGACTGGATCTTTTCCGCCATCATGGTGTTGTTGTTCTGCAGCAGACGGATCTGTGGGCCCATCTGCAAACTGATGTTGCGGGTCAGCTCCAGATCATACAGCTTTTTCTCAAAGCGCTCGCACTGGTCGGCAAGGTCGCGGGCGGCCTGTGCATCCTCCGGCAGACCGGAGACCTTGGCCTTGTCCATAGCCTGCTGCAATTCGTTGGCACGCACATCAGCCAGCTTTTTCTTGCCGGCAAGGATATACATGCTCAGTTCCTTGAAGTAGGCCATGTTCAGCTCGTACATCTTGTCCAGCATAGCGATATCCTTGAGCAGCTGCACCTGATGGGCTTCCAGCATGGACTGGATCTTTTCCACGTTGGTCTCGGTCTTGTCGTACTTGGTCTTGAGGGCATCCAGCTGGCTGGTTTTCTTCTTGAAGAAGCCCATAATGCCCTTCTGCTGCTCCTCGTTGGCATCAAAGCTCTTCAGCTCGCCAATGAGGTTGGTGATCATATCGCCCACCTCGCCCAGATCCTTGGTGGACACCTTGGAGAGGGCTGCTTCGGAGAAATCGCCGATCTTCTTCTGGCAGGCAGAGCCGTACTGCAGCACCTGCTGGCTGTTGGTGATATCGATCTTCTGGGCAAACTGATCCACCATGGCCTGCTCCTCGGGGCTCAGGTTCACCTGTGCCTCCGGGGCAGGGGCAGCGGCGGGCTTTTCCTCCTGCGGCACAGCGGCGGGGGTGGGGTCCAGCGTCAGGGTGGGCACTGCGGGGGCATCCAGATCAAAATTCAGAGTATTGTCAGCCATAAGTGATTCCTTCCTTTCAAAATCCCGAGGGGATATTCTGGTTTTACTTGCTCAGGCCCTGCCCTTTCAGCATATTCTGCAAAACGGTCAGGTCTGCGGACAGGTCCATGCTCTCTGCCGCATACAGGGCATCCAGCTGGTTTTCAAAAGCCGTGGCAATGGAGGCGGCGTTGTGCTCCACCTCGGCGCGGATGGCGGCGGCGTTCTCGCCCCGCACACCCTGCTTTGCAAGCTTTGCATACTGCTGCAGAACGTTTACGGCGTCCGGCAGATAGTAGTTGGCAAACCGGCGCACCTGCTTTGCCTTGGCAGGGTTTGCCTCCACCGCCTCCACGATGGATCGTCCCGCCTTTTCCATACGGGTCATGGCGGCGGACAGCTGCGGGTCGGGCAAAGCCTCGTTCAGTGCGTGCAGGGTGTCCAGCTTCTGCTGGATATCGGTCAGCATCTGGTCCACATCCTCCACACCGGTGTGGAAGGGTACCTCGTGCTCCACCACCCGGGGCGGGCAGGTCTTTTTTGCCACGCCAAAGGCCACGGCGGCACCGCCCAGCGCCACCAGCAGCGCCCATAATTTATACACCGGCAGCACCGCGCACAGCACCACAAACACCAGCGCCATAGCGTAAAAAGGCAGCACGCTGGGCTTTTGGGTGCGGATGATCTTGCTCATGGTCATTTCTCCTTGTCCGGGGCAGTGCGCCCCTTATGATATCCATAATACAACGTCCGCAAAAAAACGCAAGTATCCCGCAAAAGAATTTACAGCCTTGTCATCATTTTACGATCCAGTCCGCCAGCGCAGCGCCCCAAAGCTCCTCCAGCCGGGCGGGGCTGCAGGCGGCGTTGGCGGGGCTTGTACTGGGCAGACGGACAGCCGGGATGCCGGTAAGCGGCTGCTGATATTTTGTGTAGATACGGTAAGCTGTGGCACCGTTGCAGAACACCGCCCGGATGGGTGCTTTGCGCAGCAGCCTGGCGATATCGTTGGGCACCACATCCCGGATGGAGGCATCCGATGCGCCGGTGATGGTGCAGCTTTCCAGCGTATCCCACAGCGCCAGCCCGTGGCGCAAAAGCAGCTGCTTTTTGGCGGCGATATCCTCCCGCACGGGCAGCGGCTCCCCGGTCAACGCCGCCAGCAGCGGCCAGAACCGGTTTTGCGGATGGCCGTAGTAAAAGGCCATCTCCCGGCTTTTGGGGCTGGGCCATGTGCCCAAGATCAGCGCCCGGCTGCGGTCATCGTACACCGGTGCAAAGCTCATAAGCTGCCGCCTGCGCTTTCAATATTGCCCCATGCGGAGCCAAAATCTTTGCCGGAGGGCTCCGCGCGGGGGCCGTCGAACCACAGTTCCTCGATCAGTGCCGCCACGCCATCCTCCCGCACGTCCCCGATGATCCGGTCAGCAGCGGCCTTGGCGTCCGGGGTACCGTTTGCCATGCAGGCACTCAGGCCGGCTGCCTTCAGCATCCCCACATCGTTGGCAGAATCGCCCACAGCCACGGCATCCGCCAGCGTAAGCCCCATCTGTGCACACAGGTCGGCAAGCCCTACGCCCTTATCCATGCCGCCGCGCACGATATCGTAGTAGCAGTAGCCGTCCGCGTTCTGCGCGCCCGTCTGCATCCAGTGCAGACCAAGGTAGCCGTATTTTTCGTGGAAGCGCTCCACTTCCTGCGGCGGCATGGCGGCAAAGGCGGCGTGGGGCATATCCACCAGATGCCTGTCCTGATCTTCGCCGTCCACGCAGTCCAGCCCGGGGCTGTTCATCATCTGATAGCCGGTGTGCAGATACTCGTACTCGCAGTAGGCGTAATAGGCATCCCGGAAGTTGAATTGCAGTGGGTAGTTATAATCCTCGCAAAAATCCACCAGCACATACATCTCCTCGCTGGTAAGCGGATGCTCGGCTATTACGTTGCCCTGTCTGTCCACCACGCAGGCGCCGTTGCAGGTAATGGCGTAGTCGTACCGGATGCCGCCCAGCTGGTTTTTATCCCGGATGCCCGGGTAGGAGCGGCCGGTGCTGAGCACAAACTTACCCCCGGCGGCTTGCAGCTTTTTTACCGCCTTTACCACCGCCGGGCGGGGCTTTGCTTCGCCAAAGGGCATCAGCGTATTGTCGTAATCGCTTGCCAGAATCTTATATTGCATGGTCATCTCTCCTGTGTGCATCGTTTTCCCCCAGTATAACACATTTCAAAGTCCAGCGGGAGAGGGGGAAAAGAAAAATGGGACAGCAGAATACCCGCAGGCATCCCACTGTCCCGAAATTCAAAATATCTTTCCTTATCAGGCAAACACCGCCACGACCACCTGCATGGCCACGCCCACAAAGGCACCGGCGGCCCATGTCAGACCGGTGATGAAGAGGTTCTGCTTCCACGAGGGATTAGCGCGCCACAGCACAGCCAAGCCCACACCCGCACCGGTGCACAGACCCGCCACAAGGCTGGAAAAGCGCAGCGCACCTTCCACATACAGCTGGGTCAGCAATACGCTGGCGGCGCAGTTGGGGATCAAGCCCACCAGAGCCGCTACCACCGGCTGGAAGAAGCCCATGCCGCCCAGCATCTCGGCAAACACGTCCTCGCCCACGCCCTCTACGATCATGCCGAACACCAGACTGAAAGCGAAGATGAACACAAAGATCTCCAGCGTGTGGCGCAGCGCCGCCTGCCAAATGGGCTTTTCGTTGCCCTCGGCATCATTGTGCTCCTCGTGGCAGTCCACCTCGTCCGCATGGCCGGTGTAGCCGCCCCGCAGCCCCTTGGGCAGCACGCCCCGCAGCACAAAATCCAGCACAAAGCCCACCACAATGGCGTACACCACCTTGATGACCATCAGGACGGCCAGCTTATCCCAGTAAGCGGGCATGGACACCAGCAGCGGGATAGCTTCGTCGCTGGTGGCAAGGTACACCGCCATCAGCGTGCCCAGCGTGATGACCCGGGAGGCGTAGAAGTTGGACGCAATGGCGGAGAAGCCGCACTGCGGCACACAGCCCAGTACCGCACCCGGCACAGCACCCCAGCGCCCGCCGCCCGCCAGCAGCGCCTCGATGCGCTCGCCGTGGCGGTGCTCGATATACTCGATCAGCAGGTAGGCCAGAAACAGAAAGGGCAGCATCTTGGCGGTATCCACCAAGGTTTCGCCCAGAACACCCAAAAACAATTCCATAAATAATCGCTCCAAAGACCCGCAGGGGGTCGTCTCTCAACAATTTGCAATCAGTTTGCATTTTCGTGCAGGGAAGATTATACACGATATCCTTCCCAATTGCAATACCAAATTGCAAATTGATTGCAATTTTATGTTATGGAACGCTGCTGCGTGCAAAAAAATACGCCAACATCTGCAAAAACCGTGTAGATGTTGGCGTTTTTTGATATCTTTTACCCCTTCAGCGGTACAAAGCCCACAAGGTCCTTGATGACCTCACCGCCGATGATCAGACCGGCCACCGAGGGTACAAAGGCGTTGGAGCCCGGCACGGTGCGCCGTGCGGTGCACTTGCGCTGGGTGCCCGGGGGACAGATGCAGTGGTCCTTGCAGCTGATGGAGTCATCCTCGATGGGAGTCATGACAGGCTCCTTGGAGTAGACCACCTTCAGGTGCTTGATCTTGCGCTTGCGGCACTCGGTACGCATCACCTTGGCCAGCGGGCAGACCGAGGTCTTGTAGATATCGGTCACCTCAAAGCGGGTAGGGTCCATCTTGTTACCTGCGCCCATGGAGCAGATGATGGGGGTGCCCGCCTCCTTGCACTTCATCACCAGCGCCAGCTTGCCGGTAACGGTGTCGATGGCGTCCACCACATAGTCGTACTGGGTAAAATCGAAATCGTCCTGCGTCTCCGGGCCAAAGAAGCACCGGTGGGTGGTCACCTTGATGTTGGGGTCGATATCGTGGATACGCTGTTCTGCCACATCCACCTTATACTGCCCTACCGTGCTGCGGGTGGCGATGATCTGACGGTTGAGGTTGGTCAGGCAGACCTTATCGTCATCGATCAGATCCAGTGCGCCCACGCCGCTGCGTGCCAGCGCCTCCACCGTGTAGCCGCCCACACCGCCGATGCCAAACACTGCCACCCGGGCGTGGTGCAGCTTTTCCATAGCCTCTGCACCCAGCAGCAGCTGGGTGCGGGAATACTGATCCTGCATTTTGTTCTCCTTACTTTTCTACGCGGGTGATGGTGCCGCCGCCCAGCACCACATCGCCCTGATACAGCACGGCAGCCTGTCCCGGGGTGGGGGCACGCTGAGGCTGGTCGAATTCCAGCCGGAAGCCGTTTTCTGCGGGGTAGACGGTGGCCTGCTGCTCGGCCTGATGATACCGGGTGCGGGCAGTGACCCGCAGCGGCCCGGTCAGCGCCGGAATGGCGATCCAGTTCACATCCTCTGCGTAGACGATGCGGTCAAACAGCTCGCTTTCCGGCCCGACGGTGACGGTATTGGCCTGCATATCCTTGCCGCAGACGTACACCGGTGCACCCATCGCAAGGCCAAGCCCCTTGCGCTGCCCCAGCGTGTAGCGCACTGCGCCGCTGTGGGTGCCCACCACCTTGCCGCTCTGGTCCAGAAAATCCCCGGCGGGGTAGTGCTTGCCGGTAAACTGCTCCATAAAGCGGGCATAGTCGCCATCCGGCACAAAGCAGATATCCTGACTGTCGTGCTTCTGGGCGTTGATAAAGCTGTGCTCCTGCGCGATCTTTCGCACCTCGGTCTTGTGCAGCGCACCCAGCGGCAGACGGATATGCGCCAGCTGCTCCTGCGTAAGGTTATACAGCACATAACTCTGATCCTTGCCCTCGTCCAAGCCCTTTTTCAGCAGCCAGCGGCCGGTGGCTGCGTCCTGCTCCACCCGGGCGTAGTGGCCGGTGACCACATACTCCATGCCGTGTTCTTCCGCCCAGTCCAGCAGGTGGCGGAACTTCATATATTTATTGCAGTCGATGCAGGGGTTGGGGGTACCGCCCGCCTCGTAGACGCGGATAAATTTTTCAATAATCTGTGCCCGGAAATCGGCGGTGAAATCCAGCACCTGATACGGCATATCCAGCGCAAAGGCCACCTCGGCGGCGTCCTCGATATCCTTTTCCGAGCAGCAGGTCTGGTAGCCGGACTGTCCCAGCGTTTCGTTGTGGGTGAGCCGCATGGTGATGCCGGTGCAGTCGTAGCCTGCCTGCTGCATCAGACAGGCCGCCACCGAGCTGTCCACGCCGCCGCTCATGGCAATGAGGGCGCGGGGACGGTTTGCAGGGTTCTGTGTGGTCATAGGTTCTCCTTTTATGGGTTCAACATACTAAAGCAGTAGTATAATACTACCGCAGCATAAACCGCTTGTCAAGACGCTATAATTTTCTGCGCCGCAGCCAGCAGCACCGGTTTTTCGTTGGGGTATTCTGCGCGGATGACGCCGTCCAGCAGCGCTTCCAGCACCCGGCGCAGCGCAGGGCCTGCCGGGATGCCCGCCGCCATCAGGTCGCGGCCGTTCACCGCCAGCTGGCTCACCCGGCAGCATACGCCGTCCGCTTCCAGCTGCCGCGCCCGCTGCGCCGCAAGGGCGCAAGCCGGGGCAGCTTGCGGGTGCAGCGCCGCACACAGCGCACACAGCCGCTCCACGGTGCGCAGCCCATATCGGCCTAAAAGCCGCCGAATGTGGATATCACTGGCGCGTTCCGGGGCGTGTGCGGGAGTTTCTCCGAGGACCGTCCGCTGGGGTGGGACCCTGCTGCCGCAGGCAGTAGGGCGGGCGATGGAATGGCCCGATTCGTGTCCGAGGAGAAAGCTCCCGCACACGCCCTCCCCTGCCGTTTCCCGCACTAATACCGCAGTCTCCTCGATGCAGGCATTGGAGCAGCGCAGCCGCTTGAGCACCCGGCGGGTGTCGGCCTCGCCCAGAGCGCCCAGCAGCGCAGCCCAGCGTACCGGCAGGTTTTCCTCTCCCGCCGGGCAGGCATCCACCACCGGCTTTGCGGCTTCAAGCGCCGCCGGGGTCAGCTCCGGCAGCACCACAGCCAGCACGGCGGGTTCCAGATACGCCCCCGGCTGCGGGGCAGCCAGCAGCTTTGCCAGTTCCTCCTGAATGCGCTCGGCAGAGATGCAGTCTAAGTGCGGTGCCAGCTGCCGCGCCGCCCGGGCTGTGGCTGCATCCAGCGCAAAGCCGAACCTTGCGGCAAAGCGGTACAGCCGCAGAATGCGCAGCGCATCCTCGGCAAACCGCTGCTGTGGCTCCCCCACCGCCCGCAGCAGACCGTTTTGCAAATCTGCCTGCCCGCCAAAGGGGTCTACCAGCCCCTCGGCTTCATTATACGCCATGGCGTTGATGGTAAAATCCCGCCGGGCAAGGTCCTCCCGCACGTCCGGTACGAACTGCACTTCGTCCGGGTGACGGCCATCGGTATAGCTGCCCTCGGTGCGGAAGGTGGTAGTTTCGTACAGCTGCCCACCGTATTTGATGGTGACCGTGCCGTGCTGCAAACCGGTGGGGATGCACTGCTCTGTCCCGAACAACTCCATCACCTGCTGCGGCAGGGCACTGGTGCACAGGTCCCAGTCGTGGGCGGTGCGCCCCAAAAGGCTGTCCCGCACGCAGCCGCCTACGGCATAGGCTGCGTAGCCCGCCGCGTGCAGGGCGTCCAGCAGGGCAGCTGCCCCGGGGTCAAGTGTCAGCTTCATTCCTCGTTCTCCTCGTAATGCAGGGTGATGCGTTTGCCGTCAAAACCACATTCTGCCGCCGGGAAGATGCTTTGCGCCTGTGCAAGCTGCTGTTCCGGGTCGGTGATCATGGGGGAATAGTGCACCAGCCACAGCCGCTTTACACCAGCCTTTGCTGCCAGCGCCGCGCTTTGGCCAAAGGTGCTGTGCCCCCACTGTGCGGCCTGCTCCTGCTGCTCCGGCAGGGCATAGGTGGCATCGCAGAGCAGAAGATCTGCCCCCTGCGCTGCCTGTTCCAGCGCCGGGCAGGGCGCACTGTCGCCGGAAAAGACGAACCGCAGCCCCTTGCGGGGTGCGCCCAGCACCTCGGCGGGCTGCACCATACGCTCTGCCAGCGGGACATCCTGTCCCCGCTGCAAAAGCCGCCACTGGGTCACCGGTACGCCCAGCGCCCGCGCCTTTTCCGGGTCGAACCTACCCGCCCGGGGCAAGTCCAGCCGGTAGCCCAGACTGCGCACTCGGTGCTTTGTTGCCACCGGCAGCAGCGTTGCCCCGGCGGGCCATCCATCCGAAAGAGCATCCAGCGCCACAGGCTGCCCGGCGCGGCAGACCAGCGGCTTTACTGCGTAGGGCAGCGGCCCGGTCAGAGCATACACCGCCCGCCAGACCTCCAAAAGTCCCTCCGGCCCCAGCAGCACCAGCGGACGGGTGCGCCCCTGCGCCCCAAGGGTCTGCAAAAGCCCGGGCAGACCAAAGATATGATCCCCGTGGTAGTGGGTCAGGCAGATGGCGTCTGCGCGCATCAGGTTCACCCCGGCGCGGCGGGCGGCGGTCTGGGTGCCCTCGCCGCAGTCCAGCAGCAGGCTGTGACCGCCGCACTCCGCCACTGCGGCGGTCAGGGCGCGCTCCGGCAGCGGCATGGTGGCAGCCGTGCCCAGCAGTGTAATGGTCAGCATAAGCAATTCCTCCGTGGTTCTTCCCTGTTATCTTACCACAAACCCCGCCGGTGCACAATTCTTTCTGCCGCAGCATAAGCTGGGCAAAGCCTTGAAAAAGGAGGGCACAGCCTATGCAGCGTGACCGCAGAAAACGCTATTCCCCCGCCCGGCATCCGGTGCTTTTGCGCAGGGTGCTTTTGGTGCTGTGCATTCTGGCGGTGCTGTGGCTGGGGTACAGCTGCATGATGCCGCAGCTGCTTTTTTCTGCCCGGGGCACCATGATTTTTGTGCCAGACCCGCCGCTGCGGGGGTAGCGGGAAAAATTTTCATTTCATGAATCACCAGACGCAAAAACAGGGCTGCTGCACGTTACTTTGTGCAGCAGCCCTGTTCACAACTTATATACTTTCCAGTACCTTTTTCCCGGTCAGCGGGTCGGGGATACCCAGCAGCGCCAGTATAATGGCCATGCGGATATACACACCGTTATGCACCTGATCGAAATAAGCGGCGCGGGGGTCGTTGTCCACGTCCGGCTTGATCTCGTCGATGCGGGGGAGCGGATGCAGCACCGGCATGGTGGGCGGTGCCAGCTGCAGCAGCTTTTCGTCCAGCGCATAGCAGCCTTTCAACCGCAGATAGTCCTCTTCGTTGAAAAAGCGCTCCTGCTGGATGCGGGTCATGTACAGCACATCCAGACCGGGCAACTCGGCCTCAAGGTCGGCGGTCTCTTTATAGTTCTGGTGCAGCGGAGTCAGGGTCTCGTCCTTGACGTACTGCGGGATGCGCAGTTCCTCGGGCGAGATGAACACGAACCGGTTGCCCTCGAACTGGCTCAGCGCGGCGGTGAGGGAGTGCACCGTCCGGCCGAACTTGAGGTCGCCGCAGAAGCCGATGGTCAAATGATCCAGCCGCCCCTTGCGCTGGCGGATGGTCATCAGGTCAATCATGGTCTGGGAGGGGTGGGCGTGGCCGCCATCGCCTGCATTGATGACGGGCACCCGCGCATACATGGACGCACGCAGCGGTGCGCCCTCCTTGGGGTGGCGCATGGCAATGACGTCTGCATAGTTGCTTACCACGCGGGCAGTATCGGCCACCGTTTCGCCCTTGCTGGCGCTGGAAAGCTGCGCCCCGGCAAAGCCCAGCGTCTTGCCGCCCAGCCGCAGCATGGCGGACTCGAAGGAAAGGCGGGTGCGGGTGCTGGGCTCGTAGAACAAAGTGGCCAGAATGCGGCCATCGCACAGGTGGGCGTAGGGCGCGGGGTCAGCCTCCATCCGATCGGCAAGGTCGAGCAGTGCCAGCTGCTCAGCCAGAGAAAAGCTGCCGGGCTCAATAAAATGTCTCACAGCCATTCTCCCTTCAGCACAAACTTTTCGCGCTCGGCACCGGTGGAAACGAACTGGATCTCGTGCCCCAGCTGCTTTTCAAGGAACTCCACATAGGCCTTGGCTTCCTTGGGCAGCTCTGCCCAGCTGCGGCAGCCGGAGATATCCTTGTTCCAGCCGGGCAGCAGCGTGACCACCGGCTGCACACGGTCAAGGTCGGACAGGGTGTCGAAGCGGGGGACTTCCACGCCGTCCAGCTTGTAACCGGTGATGACCGGGATCTGCTTCATGCTGCTCAGCACGTCCAGCTTGGTCAGCGCGATCTTATCCGCACCCTGACATTGCAGGCCGTAGCGGCTGGCAACGCAGTCAAAGGGGCCCACCCGGCGGGGACGTCCGGTGGCCGCGCCGTACTCGCCGCCGGCCTTGCGCAGCTTTTCGTTCCACGCTTCGCCCATTGCGTTCTCTGCCGCAAAGGGGCCTGCGCCTACACAGGTGGAGTAGGCCTTCAGCACACCCACCACATGGTCCAGCTTGCAGTTCGGGATGCCCGTACCCAGCGGCGCGTAGGCCGCCAGCGTGTTGGAACTGGAAGTGAACGGGAAGATGCCGTAGTCGATATCCCGCATTGCGCCCAGCTGCGCTTCCAGTACGATGCGCTTGCCGCTGTCGTGCGCCTGCTGCAAGAAAGCGCCCACATCACAGATGAAGGGCGCAAAGTACGCAGCCTGCTGCCTGCACCAGTTCAGCAGGGCATCGTAGCTCATGGGCTCCTGATGATAGCAGCCCGCCAGCTCCATGTTTTTGGCGTCCAGGATCATGTGCAGACGGTTCTGGGTGCGCTCCTCGTCCAGATGCAAAAGGTCGCCCAGACGCAGGGTCTTTTTGCGGTACTTGTCGCTGTAAGCGTAAGCAATGCCGCGCCGGGTAGAGCCGAACGCGCCGCCCTTTTTGGCAAGGCGGTCCTCTTCCAGCCCATCCTGTACCTTGTGCCACGGCATGGAGATAGTAGCCTTATCGGAGAGTTTCAGGTTCTCCGGCTCCACCTTCACGCCGCGCGCCTCGATGGCCTCCATCTCTCCGGCCAGATGCTCGAGGTCGATCACCATGCCGGTGCCCAGCACGCAGGTCACCTCCGGGTGCAGGATGCCGGAGGGCAGCAGGTTCAGGATGAACTTGCCCTTCTCGGTCACAACGGTATGACCGGCATTGTTGCCGCCCTGATAGCGCGCAACGATATCGGCATTTTCGGCCAGCAGGTCGATGACGCGGCCCTTGCCCTCATCGCCCCAGTTGATTCCAGTAACAGCGGTCAGCATAAACTTCATTTACCTTCTTTTCATTCTTGTTTCCTGTTCGCGGTGTCTATTATACGAGCGTGCAGAGAATATGTAAAAAGTATCCTGTGTATAGCAGCAATATGTTTTTTACATTGCAGAGGCTGCTGCCCGCATCCGGCACAGCCAAGCCGTAAAAAGCGCTTGCAATTCCGGCGCGCCGTGCTATGATACAAGAAGAGCATAAAGCCGCTTCTGCCGCTGGCCGCGCCGGAAGCCCGACAGGAAAGAGGGCCGCACCTATGTATGTGGACTGGGAATACTACAAAATCTTTTACTATGTGGCAAAGTATCAGAACTTTACCCGCGCGGCGCGGGTGCTGGGCAATAATCAGCCCAACATCACCCACGCCATGAACCGGCTGGAAAGCCAGCTGAACTGCGTGCTGTTCATCCGCTCAAACCGGGGCGTCACCTTAACGCCGGAGGGAGAGCTGCTGTATTCCCGCATTGCCTCAGCAGCGGTGCAGATACAGGATGCCGAGGAGGAACTGAGCGCCACCGCCACGCTGGAGCACGGTGCCATCAGCATCAGCACCACCGAGACCGCTTTGAACATCTACCTGTCCGAAAAGCTGCGCGCTTTCCATACAGAGTACCCGGGCATCCGGCTGCGCATCTCCAACCACTCCACTCCGCAGGCGGTGCAGGCGGTACGCAACGGCGAGGTAGATTTTGCCATCGTGACCACCCCCGCAGAGGTGGAAAACGGGCTGAAAATGGTAGAGCTGATGCCCTTTTATGAAGTCCTTGTGGGCGGAAAGACCTTTACGGCGCTGGCCAGCCAGACCCTGAGCCTGAAGGAACTGGCCGGTTATCCCCTGATCTGCCTGAACGAGGAGAGCATGACCCGCAGCTTTTACCGGCAGTTCTTTCTGGAGCACGACGCGGTGCTGAAGCCGGACACCGAAGCCGCCACCACCGACCAGATGCTCACGCTGGTCAAAAGCGAGTTGGGCCTGGCCTTTATGCCGGAGCCCATGGCAGCACCCCTGCTGGCCAGCGGAGAGCTGGTACAGCTGCACTTGCAGGAGATCATCCCCTCCCGCTCCATCTGCCTTGTCTACGACCATCACCGCCCGCTGAACACCGCCGCCCGGAAATTCCAGCAGCTGCTGACCAAGGCCGGGACACGGAGCGCAGAGCGTAAATAAAACCAATACTCCGGGCGTTATTACACGACTGCAATCCTAACGGTTTCTACAAAAGGCTTCCCCCGGTCGGGGGAAGCCTTTTGTTCCGACAGCTTTCAGCCAAAAAGGGCTGCTGCACCAATGATGTGCAACAGCCCCTTTTTTGTTATTTCCGGGCGCTCTGCGTCAGCTCCCGCTGCTCCTCCTGCAGCTCCTGCTTCAGGGTGCGGTCGATCTCCCGGGTCTCCTGCCGGATGGCGGTCAGGTCTTTTTCGATGACCGGGTTCTCTTCCAGTTCCTCCCGGATGAACATCAGCGTAAAGCTGACCAGCAAAAAGCAACAGGAGAGCCAGATGGCTCTGCCGCCCAGCTGCGCCGCGCTCTTGCTGCCCAGCCCTGCCCCCAACGCGAACAGGAATATGATGCCGAAGTAGCGCACCATCCTATCCTTTGCGTGGGGTTCATGGGACTTGCGCCAGATGCAAAAGGCCTCCACGCCGCTGCGCAGGTCGCCGATGCACATGGTACTGGCAAAGGCGTAGCCGTTCACCTTGCGGAAAGCCTGTACCTGCATGGCGCAGGAGAAGGAAACAATGGCGTTGGCCAGCAGGTTCTGCGATTGCGGCAGAAAGCCCACCGCGAACAGCAGCAGCACCTCGCCCAGCACCACCAGCTGCCGCCAGTGCAGCCGCTGCATCGCCTGAAAGTGCTCCCGCATTTTTTCCGCAGCCAGAACCCCCAGCGCAAAGGCGCACAACGGCACCAGATAGTGCAGCACCTTATCCCACCGGCCATCCATGATATTGGTGCTCAGCAGCACGATATTGCCGGTCTGGGCATTGGCAAACACCTTGCCCCGGAACAGATAGGTGTAGGCATCCTGCAAGCCGCCGGACAGCGAAAGGAACACCGCCGTAAGAAAGGACTCGGACATTTGCCCGTGATGCTTTGTTTTCATACTTGTACCCTCTTTTCGGGCTCTATTATAATACATTTTGCAGCAGTTTCTGATATCATTTTTACATACCGGCTATGTTTTCCGCTCCAAAAGGCACAAAAAGCGCGGGTGTCCTTCCCTATTTCACCGCAATCTGTTAGAATAGGGAAAGAGAATATTGCATACAGGAAGGAGCTCTTATTATGAAGATCGCAATTCCCTACGAAAACGGTCAGGTGTTCCAGCACTTCGGCCACTCTGCGCAGTTCAAGCTGTACACCGCCGAGGAGGGCCGCATTACCGGTGCCGAGGTGGTCTCCACCGACGGGCAGGGCCACGGTGCACTGGTGGGCTTTCTGGTGCGCAACGGCGTGAACGTGCTGCTGTGCGGCGGCATTGGCGGCGGTGCACAGATGGCGCTGGCACAGGCCGGTATCCGTCTGTGCGGTGGTATTACCGGCGACGCCGACAGCGCTGCAGCGGCTTATCTTGCCGGCACGCTGGTCTTTGACCCCAACACCCGCTGCACCCACCACGACCACGAGGAGGGTCACAGCTGCGGCTCCCACGCCTGCCACGCCGACAAGGGCGGCTGCACCGGTAGCTGCCACTAAAGGCCGCTCCCCTTTCCGGGCGGGAGGATTTTGAATGCCCTCCGCTTGCGCTCTGGGCATAAGCTAAGGAAAAAATATTTATAATTTCGGAATACCGGAGCGTCTGCGGACGCTCCGGTATTCCATTTTCACAGGTGGGTCGTGGCTGAAAACGGCATTCGCAGCGCCGCTTTCTGCGAAAGCGCGGCGCTGCGGGTCAGCGTGCTAAATTTTCTTTACCGAAATCAAAAGCTTTGCACCATCCTGAGAAGAGTGCTCCTTTCCCGTGAAAAAGGGGCTCAGGAAAGTCCGCGTTTGCGCAGCAATAAAAGCCCCAGTGAGGCTTTTAAGCGGCAGAGCGGTCTGCGCAAGCAGATGGAGGGGCTTTGCCCCGACAAGCTCCGCAGACTTTCCTGAGCCCCAAATTAAGAATAATTTTTCCGCTGACTATGCGCAAAGCAGCGCGGCGCGCATTTCAAATCAGTCTCAGACCTTCTCGATGGTGATGCTCCACTCGCTGGTCATGGCCTCGTCCGGCTCCAGCACCTCGTGCTTGCCGTCCTCGTTCACGCTGTTGGCCCAGCCGTTCCAAGGCTCCATGCAGACGAAGCTCTCGGCATCCTGCTGCCACAGCACGCCGTTTTCAAAGGTCTCGTCGGCGTCTACGGTCACCTTGTGGCCGTTGCCCTTGTCGGTCAGGGTCATGGGGAACTGCACGCCGGTCAGCAGACGGACAGAGTTGTCTGCGCCCTCCTTGCGGGTGAGGGTGATCTTTTCCGGGGCGGCGGGCTGCTCGCCCTTGGCGTTGTCGGAGCAGGTAGCGCACTTGATATCGAACTCCACGTTCTCCAGCTTGGAGGCGGTAAAGTAGGGGTGGTAGCCAAAGCTGAAGGGCATATCGGTGTCGCCCTCGTTGATGACGGTCAGACTGACCAGTGCCTTGTTGCCCTCCAGATTATAGTTGAGCAGCAGGGTGAAATCGAAGGGATAGAGGAACTTGGTCAGCGGAGTGGACTCCAGTGCCAGCGTCACGCCGTCCGGGCCAACGCTGTCCACTTCCCATGCGCACAGGTCGGCAAAGCCGTGGGTCTCCATGGGGTAAGCCTTGCCGTCAAAGATGTGCACGCCGTTATCCGGGTTGCCGCAGCTGGGGAACAGCACCGGCACGCCAAAGCGGGGACGGTTGCACTCCGAGAAATTGGGGCGGCGGGTCCAGACGAACTCCTCGCCGTCCAGCGTAAAGCTGGTGATCATACCGCCGCGCTCCGGGGTGATGGTGAGGGCGGTCTTTGCCTCGGGGTCGGTGATGACGTACTGCTCGTAGCAGGCGCCGTTCTCGGTGATGTACCGGGTGGTGATCTGATTCATAAGTAAAAGCCTCCTATTATTGCCGCCGGGTCGCCCCGGCGGGTCATTCCTTGTGCTCGGTCTGCCGTGCATCCAGCTTTTTGAAGTAGTAGTCGATGCCGTAGCGGATAAAATATTTTATCAATCGTACTGCACCATAAATGATAGCCGCATAAAGCAGCAGTGTCAACAGCAGTACCCCATTTGTGCCCAACATTCCATACACTTCCCTTCTTTTTATGCACAAAAAGGCCGCCGTACCGCTTGTTTGCCGTACAGCAGCCCTTTTTCAGTTACAGAACCACGCCGTCCTTGAAGATGGAGATCTCGCGGAAGCCGTGCTTTTCCGCCTTGGTCTGCTCACCGCTGGCCACGCGGATGACCAGATCCAGCAGATCCTTTGCAGCCTCGTCGATGGTCTTTTCACCGTCTGCGATGACACCGGTGTTGAAATCGATCCAGCCGCCCTTCTTCTCTGCCAGCGGAGTGTTGGTGGAGATCTTCAGGGTGGGAGCCGGAGCGGAGAACGGGGTGCCGCGGCCGGTGGAGAACAGGATCAGGTGTGCGCCTGCTGCCGTCATGGCGGTGGCGGAAACCAGATCGTTGCCGGGGCCGTAGAGCATATTCAGACCCTTGGTCACCACGGGGTCGCCGTAGCCGATGACGTCCATAATGGGAGCAGTGCCGCCCTTCTGCACGCAGCCGCAGCTCTTATCCTCCAGCGTGGTGATGCCGCCGGCCTTGTTGCCCGGAGAGGGGTTATCGTACACCACCTCGTTGTGGCTGATGAAGTAATCCTTGAAGCCGTTGATCATGTGCTCGGCCTTGACGAACACTTCCTTATTGATGCAGCGGTCCATCAGGAAGCCCTCTGCACCGAACATCTCGGGCACCTCGGTCAGCACGGTAGAGCCGCCGCGCTGGCCCATCATATCGGAGAAGCGGCCGATGGTGGGGTTGGCGGTGATGCCGGACAGGCCGTCCGAGCCGCCGCACTTCATGCCCACCACCAGCTCAGACACGGGGATGGGCTGGCGCTCAAACTGCCCAGCGTAGGCGGCCAGCTCTTTCAGGATATCGCGGGCGGCGGCAAACTCGTCCTCCACGTCCTGACAGGTCAGGAACTTGACGCGGTCGTGGTCGTACTCGCCCAGCTCCTCCACGAACTGATCGTGCTGCAGGTTCTCGCAGCCCAGATGCAGCACCAGAACGGCGGCGGCATTGGGGTGGCGCACCAGCGCAGCCAGCAGCTTGCGGGTCTGTGCATGGTCGTGACCGGTCTGGCTGCAGCCGAAGGGATGGGTGAAGGTGTACAGACCCTCGATGGAGCCGGTGACCAGATCCTGATTGTCGGCAACGATCTTCTTGGCGATATCGTTCACGCAGCCCACGGTGGGGATGATCCAGATCTCGTTGCGGATGGCGGCGCGGCCGTCCTTACGGCGGAAGCCCATAAAGGTCTCCGGCTCGACCTTAGGCAGCGGAGCCAGATCCGGGGCGGGGTTGTAGCTGTACTCCACCTCGCCGGACAGGTTGGTGTGCACATTATGGGTGTGCATCCAGGTGCCGGGGGCGGCGTCTGCGGTGGCATGACCGATGGGGAAGCCGTACTTGATGACGTTCTCGCCGTTCTTAATGGGTTTGACTGCCATCTTGTGACCCTGCGGGATATCCTCCAGTGCGGTGACGGCAAGGCCGTCCACCTCCACCAGCGTGCCCTTGGCAATGGGGTGCAGGGCAACGACCACATTGTCGATGGGGCTGATATGAATTGCCTGCGGCATAGTTGTTCTCCTTATCGTATCGCACAAAAGGGCTGCTGCCCAAAGCAGCAGCCCTTTGTTGTGCGGGTAGGTTGATTTTTCAGCTTACAGGCAGCTCTTGTAAGCAGCCTCGGCACCCTGGGTGCGGATCATTTCCAGATCTGCCAGCACAGCAGCCTCCAGACCCTCGATCTTGGTCAGATCCTGATCCCACATCTGGGTGTTGGTCAGCACAGCGTGCACCAGCTGAGCAGCGGTGTCGTCCTTGTGTGCGTAGTAGAAGTCCAGAGCCCATGCGTCGTCCTGGATCTTGTAGGTGTTGCCTGCGGGGCGCTTGCAGATCAGGCCGTCAGCAGTGCGCTCCTGAATATCGTTGGAGTAGAAGGCGATGTAAGCAGCCAGAGACATGGTCAGGCACTTGGGCAGCTGCTTCTGCTCCTCGATGTAAGCAAGGAAGGAGGGCATGTTGCGGGCCTTCCACTTGGAGGTGGAGTTCAGGGAGATGCTCATCAGCTCGTGGTTGACGAAGGGGTTGTTGAAGCGATCCTCAACAGCAGAGGCAAAGTCCTCCAGATCCTTCTTGTCCAGCGGCAGGGTGGGGATGATCTCCTCGTGCAGCATCTTGTTCATAAAGCCGCGCACGGTGTCGTTGTGCATGCAGTCACGGACGATGTCAAAGCCTGCCAGATAAGCGCCCAGCACAAAGCCGGTGTGTGCACCGTTCAGGATGCGGACCTTGCGCTTCTTGTAGGGGGTAACGTCGGGCACGACCATGACGTTGACGCCGGCCTTCTTGAACGGCAGCTTGTCCTCCAGACCTGCGGGGCCCTCGATGACCCAGACGCCGAACACTTCGCCCACGTCCAGAGCGGTATCGTGGTAGCCGTTGGCCTCTTCCAGAGCGGCCAGCTCCTGCGGGTCACGGATGCGGCCCGGAACGATGCGGTCCACCAGAGTGGAGCAGAAGGTGTTGGCGGTGTTCATCCAGTCGATGAAGGCGGGCTCCAGATCCCAATCCTTGGCGTAGTTGTTGCAGCACTTCTGCAGCTCCTTGCCGTTGTTGTCGATCAGCTCGCAGCTCAGGATGACCAGACCCTTATCGGCAGCGCCGTTGAAAGCCTTGTAGCGCTCGAACAGCACGCGGGTCAGCTTTGCGGGGAAGCTGTTGGGGGGAACCTGATCGAACTGGCTGTCGCCCTTGGTGTAGGCAATGCCGGCCTCGGTGGTGTTGGATACAACAGTTTCCAGATCCTCAGAGCGAGCCAGAGCCAGAACTTCGTCCCACTTGCCATCGATGTAGGGGCACACGCAGTCAGACACGCAGGAGATCACCCGCTTTGCGTCCACCTTCTGGCCCTTTTCGCTGCCGCGCAGGTACAGGGTGTACAGACCCTCCTGCTCGTTGATCCAGTCTGCCATCTGGGGGAAGTTGCCGATGGGCTGCACCAGCTTGACCTTGCCGTTGTAGCCGGCCTTCTCGTTTGCAATATCGTAGAAATAATCCACGAAAGCGCGCAGGAAGTTGCCCTCGCCAAACTGCATCACCTTAACGGGAGCATCCTTCAGGATGTAGCCGTTGTAGCCAGTGCCTTCCAGAACCTTGTAGTTCAAAGTTTCCATCTTATTGATCTCCTTTATAAACTTGCTTTGCATGGCAGGCTCTCGTTTTCCCTGCCATCTTCTGCTCCTATTTTATGCTGTTGTATACAAAGAAGTCAAGTGTTTTGTGCAATGTTTTTAGTCCAAAAATGGCTATTCAGCGCATTTCCAGCGGTTTGTACAATTCCAAGGGTGAAATTTTGGCAGTTTTTCAGTTGTATACATCGGCGTTTTCCGGTATACTAAGGATAAGGCAGCCTGCCCGTTCCAAGCAGGTGCAATTTCATGCCCGTTTTTGTCTAAATTTTAACAAATTCATCAGAGAAAAGGAGTTAAAATCCCATGAAAGCATTTATGGATAAGGACTTCATGCTCCAGTCTGCTACCGCACAGCATCTGTATCACGACTATGCAGCTGCTATGCCCATCTGCGACTATCACTGCCATATTCCTCCCCGCGAGATCTACGAGAACCGCCGCTTCGAGAACATTACTCAGGTGTGGCTGGGCGGCCGTAACCCGGACGGCAGCTACTTCGGCGATCATTATAAGTGGCGCGTGATGCGTTCCAACGGCGTGCCCGAGGAGTACATCACCGGTGATAAGCCCGACCGCGAGCGCTTCCAGAAGTTTGCCGAGGCTCTGCCCATGGCCATTGGCAACCCCATGTACCACTGGACCAATCTGGAGCTGCACGTTTTCTTTGGCTACGACGGCGTGCTGAACGGCGACACCGCTGAGGAAGTGTGGAACCTGTGCAACGACAAGCTGCAGCACGATCCCAAACTGACCGTCCGCGGCCTGATCGAGCAGAGCAACGTGGCTTTCATCGGCACCACCGATGACCCCATCGACGACCTGTACTGGCACAAGAAGATCAAGGAGGATCCCACCATCAAGTTCACCGTGGCTCCCTCCTTCCGTCCTGACAAGGCCATCAATATCAACAAGCCCGGCTTTGCCGAGTACATGGCTAAGCTGGCTGCCGTTGTGGGCAAGGAAAAGCTGGCCTGCATCGACTGCGTGACCGATGCCCTGACCAAGCGCATCGAGTTCTTTGCCGAGATGGGCTGCCGCGCTTCCGACCATGGTCTGGATTATGTTCCCTACCGTGAGGCCACCAAGGACGAGGTGAACGCCATCTACCAGAAGGTGATGAAGGGCGAGAGCTGCACCGTGGAAGAGGCTGAGAAGTACCAGACCTACATCCTGATCCATCTGGGCAAGCAGTATCATCGTCTGGGCATTGCCATGCAGATCCACTACAACTGCCTGCGCGGCGTGAACCGCAAGATGAACAGCCTGCTGGGCCCCGACACCGGCTTTGACATGATCAACACCGCCACCTGCGGCGGCGAGATTGCACAGCTGCTCAGCGCCCTGAACGACACCGACGAGTGCCCCAAGACCATCATTTACAGCCTGAACCCCGCCGACGATGCACAGATCGGCACCATTCTGGGCTGCTTCCAGAACAGCGAGGTGCCGGGCAAGATCCAGCACGGTTCTGCATGGTGGTTCAATGACCACAAGATCGGCATGGAGGATCAGATGACCCGTCTGGCAAGCCTTGGCCTGCTGGGCAACTTTGTGGGTATGCTGACCGACAGCCGCAGCTTCCTGAGCTACACCCGTCACGATTACTTCCGCCGCATCCTGTGCAACATCATCGGCCAGTGGGTCGAGGATGGCGAGTATCCCAACGACGAGAAGGCTCTGGAGAAGATCGTCAAGGGCATCTGCTTCGACAATGCAAAGCGTTACTTCAACCTGTAAGCGCTTTCCCCTTTTCCTGAACTGAATCTCCGCGCCGCCCGCAGACAATGCCGTCTGCGGGCGGCGCTTTGTTTTGCCCTTTTACGTCCAAAATGCACCGGATATGCCTGTTTTTTCACCTTTCATCGGTTGTTGTCCGTCTTTTTCTACAACTTCTCCGTTATCCCTTGACTTCCCCGTATAAGGAGAGTATATTTTTGCATGGCATTCAGGCCATATTACTGTATTTTTTGATGGAGGAAACCCATGAACGGTTTAAAAGAAGCCTTCAGCCGCGAGAATCTGCTGAAGGATCTAAATTTCTTTGCCCTGTTGAACCTCGGTCTTGTGCTTACGGCAGTGGGCATCGTATATTTTAAAAATCCCAACCACTTTGCTTTCGGCGGCACCTCGGGTCTATCTATTCTGCTGGCAGACCTGTTCCCCCGGATCAACGTGGGCGGCTTTATGTGGATCATCAACATCGTGCTGGTGGTGCTGGGCTTTATCTTTTTGGGCGTCAAGTGCATGGGCTGGACGATCTACTCCTCCTTTGCGCTCTCCTTTTTCGTGTCCGGCTGCGAGTGGCTGTACCCCTCCGGCGTCTCCCTGAGCGGCGATGCCATGCTGGATCTGGTGTTCGCGGTGTTCCTGCCCGCACTGGGCGCTGCCATCGTGTTTGATATCGGTGCTTCCACCGGCGGCACCGACATCGTGGCGCTGATCCTTGCCAAGTACACCTCCATGGAGATCGGCAAGGCGCTGATGGTCAGCGATATCCTCATTGTGCTGGCGGCCGCCGTGCGGTTCGGTATGGGCACCGGTCTGTACTGTATTCTCGGCCTGATCGGCAAATCCTTCGTGGTGGACGGTGCCATTGAAAACATCCGCCTGCGCAAGGTGTGCACCATTATGACTGCGAACCCGCAGCCCATTCTGGACTTCATCATCCACGATATGAACCGCTCTGCCACTGTGGAAAAGGCTTACGGTGCCTACACCCACCACGAGCTCAGCGTGCTGGTGACCGTGCTTACCCGCCGTCAGGCTTTGCAGCTGCGTAACTTTCTGCGGGAGAACGACCCCCACAGCTTTATCACCATCGTCAACTCCAGCGAGATCATCGGCAAGGGCTTCCGCTCCTTCAACTAAGACCGCTTTGTATCCTTTTTTCATCCATTTTCCAATAAAGGCTTCCCCCGATCGGGGGAAGCCTTTATTCAGAGGATTACCCCCGTGTTCCGTGCAACTCCGTACTTGAAGAAAAACGCAAAATAGTGTATTATATAGTATTATGAGTAAAAGGGGGCACGCTGTGCCCTGACAGGGGGAACCTATATGGCTGATAAAAACTTTCTGACAGATATCATCGACGCCGACCTTGCCGAGGGCAAGGTGCAGCAGATCCACACCCGCTTCCCGCCGGAGCCCAACGGCTATCTGCACATCGGCAGCGCCAAGGCCATCTATATCAACTGGTCCATTGCCAACCAGTACGGCGGCAAATTCAACCTGCGTCTGGACGACACCAACCCCGCCCGCGAAGGCGAGGAGTATGTCAACAGCATCATCGAGGATCTGCACTGGCTGGGTGCCGACCCCAACGGCGGCATCTTCTACGGCAGCGATTACTTTGATAAGTGCTACGAGTACGCCGAGAAGCTCATCACCGAGGGCAAGGCTTATGTGGACGATTTGACCCGCGAGGAGATGCGCGAGTACCGCGGCTCCGATGCCGGTAAGCCCTCCCGCCCCTCTCCGTGGCGCGACCGCAGCCCGGAAGAAAACCTCGACCTGTTCCGCCGGATGCGTGCCGGTGAGTTCAAGGAGGGCGAAAAGACCCTGCGTGCCAAGATCGATCTGGCAAGTCCCAACATGAATATGCGTGACCCGGCCATCTACCGCATCAAGTACGCCGAGCATCACCGTCAGGGCAACAAGTGGTGCATCTACCCCATGTACGACTTCGCCCACCCCATTCAGGACGCCATCGAGGGCATCACCCACAGCATGTGCAGTCTGGAGTTCGAGAACCACCGCCCGCTGTACAACTGGGTCATCGAGAACATCTTTGGTGCCGAGTTCCCCAAGCAGCGCGAGTTCGCCCGCCTGAACATGACCAACACGGTCATGAGCAAGCGCTACCTGCGTGAGCTGGTGGAGATGGGCATCGTGGACGGCTGGGACGATCCCCGCATGCCCACCCTGTGCGGTCTGCGCCGCCGCGGCTACACCCCCACCTCCATCTTCACCTTTGTGCGGGAGGCCGGTATCTCCAAGTCTGACAACCTGATCGATATGCGTCAGCTGGAGGCCTGCATCCGCAGCGAGCTGGACCTGACCGCACAGCGCCGCATTGCCGTGCTGGAGCCGGTCAAGCTGGTGGTGGACAACTACCCCGCCGACAAGACCGAATACTTTGACGTAGCCAACAACCCCAACCGCGAAGCCAACGATACCACCACCCGCAAGGTAGCCTTTACCCGCGAGCTGTGGATCGACGCCGAGGACTTTGCCGAGGTTCCGCCTCCCAAGTTCAAGCGCCTGACCGTGGACGGCGAGGTACGCCTGATGGGTGCTTATATCGTCAAGTGCACCGGCGTGGACAAGAACGCCGACGGCAGCATCGCCGCCATCCACTGCACCGCCGACCTCGAGACCGGCAACGGCAACCCCGCTGACGGCCGCAAGGTCAAGGGCACCATCCACTGGGTAAGCGCCGCACACTGCGTGGACGCCGAGGTGCGCCTGTACGACAAGCTGTTCACCGAAGCCAACATGAACGGCATCCCCGAGGGCAGTGACTACAAGGACTACCTGAACCCGGAAAGCGTCACCGTGCGCACCGGCTGCAAGCTGGAAGAGAGCCTGAAGGACGCAAAGCCCGGCGAAAAGTTCCAGTTCGTGCGCACCGGCTTCTTTACCCCGGACAGCAAGAACCCCGGCGTGTACAACCGGGTAGTCACCCTGCGCGACAGCTTCAAGCCCGCAAAATAATCATCCCCAAGGAGAAGATACCATACCATGACCGCAAAAATGACCCGTAATATCCTGCTCATGCTGGTGGCCACCGTGCTGATGGGCATTGTGCTGAACCTGTATATCCACAACACCGGCACCGTACCCGCCGCCGACAACGCCGCACCCCTGACCGATGGCAGCTACACCTCCTCTGCGCAGGGTTGCCTGAGTGAAGTGACCGTCACGGTCACCGTGACCGGCGGCAAGGTGACCGCCGTACAGGTGGACGCCTCTGCCGAGACCCCGGAGCTGGGCGGCAAAGCTGCCGAGACGCTGGCTGCCCAGCTGACACAGACCGGTTCCACCGCCGGTGTGGACGCCATCACCGGTTCCACCATGACCAGCGAGGCCATCTTTACCGCCATGGACGCCTGCCTTGCACAGGCGCAGTGATGCTGTAAACTACAAAAACAAAAACTGCCGCACAATTGTGCGGCAGTTTTTGCTTTTTACAGGGTGCTTTGCAGCCGTGCGCCGCTGGCGTACTGGGTACGGCGGTCCATCTGGTTATCCAGCGGCTGACCGGCGGCATAGCGCTTGAGGTTGTGTGCAAAAATATCCACGATATTGTCCAGCGTCTTGGGCAGGCTGAAGCCGCCGGTGACATGGGGCGTGATGATCACGTTCGGCTCCGCCCACAGAGGATGCTCCGGCGGCAGCGGCTCGGGGTCGGTCACGTCCAGCCCTGCACCGGAAAGCCGCCCGCTGTGCACAGCCGCTGCCAGCGCCTCGCCGTCCACGGCAGTGCCGCGCCCCACATTGAGCAGGATAGCACCGGGCTTGCAGAGCGCCAGCCGCTCGGCGCTGAACAGATGCAGTGTCTCCGGCGTGCCGGGCAAACTCAGCGCCACAAGATCGGCCTGCGGCAGTTCTGCGTCCAATGCGCTCTGCGCCACCACACGGGTGCAGTAGTCCGGGCAGGGGGCGTCCGGGTGCACGGTGCGGCGCACGCCCACCACCTCAGCACCCAGCGCATACGCCCGCCGGGCAAAGTTCGAGCCGATATCGCCCATGCCCACGCACAGCACCCGGCTGCCCGCAATGCTGCCCACAAAGTGGCCGGTGGGTGCCCAGCGGTGCTCCCGCTGGTTGTCCCGGTAGGTGGGCAGCTCCTTGAGCAGGCTGAGCCACATTGCCAGCATACACTCGCTGATGGCCAGACCGTAAGCGCCGGTGGCGTTGGTCACGATGCACTTCTCCGGCAGCACCCCCGGCTCCAGATAGTTATTGGGGCCCGCTGTGTTGGACTGGAACCACTCCAGATGGTCGTTCTGCCGGATCAGCGGCACCGGCAGATTGCCCAGCACGGCATCTGCCCACAGGGCATCCTCCACCGTGGCAGTATCCGGGGTGGTAAAGCGATATGCAAAGCCCTGCACCGCCTCAATGCGGGTCCTCTGCTCTGCGCTGATGGGCAGGCAGACAAGGATATGTTTGGACATAACGGGATCTCCTTTCCCCTTTTTTGTCTATCATACCGCAAACTGTGCGGCGGTACAAGGGGCGGTTCTGTGCTTTCAGGCATATCCTGTAAAAGAACAATGCCGGGCAGCCCGAAAGCCGCCCGACACCGTATTGATTTTTAGTCCAGCGCACGGATGGCGTCCATCGTGCATTGATACTGCTCTGCTACCTTTGCAAACTGCTCCTGTGTGCCCTCCAGCTGCCCGGCGCGCAGGGTCTCGGTCATGGTATAGGCGGGCGCATACAGGTTGGAAAAGCCAAGATTCTGGCAGACGCCCTTGAGGGTATGCGCCCCACGGAATGCCTCTTTTACGTCTCCCCTGCGCAGCCCATCCTCCAGAATCTGAAAGCTGTCGTCCTGCAAAAACATCCGCACAAATTTGCCGATCATGGCTTCGTTGTGCAGCCGCCCCAGCACCTCCTGATAGTCTGCGCCCATCTTTTTATAGCATTCCTGTATCGTCATCGCTTACGCCGTGCCTTTCTTTTCAGCCTCTGTCTAATTTCCCACCGCCGCACTTCCCGGCGATATAGTGTTATGATAGCACCTTTCCGGCTTGCTTGCAACTAGAGCGCAACAAGTTTTGTGTTCTGTCCAGTTTTTGCATCCGCTTTTCGGCAGTTGCACCAAAACCGCACCCAGTTTCCATAAAAAGTGCCTGCTGCCGTGCCCTTTTTCGCTGTTGCCAGCTGCCGCTTCTGCCGACTGAAAAAAAGCAGACCGTGCAGCACCGTCAGCTGCAGATTCCATATTGACGAACCGCACAAAAAACGATATACTATATTCTGGCGGTGCAGCTGTGCCGCCAGATGTCGGGGTGTTGCGCAGTTGGTAGCGCGCCTGCTTTGGGAGCAGGAGGCCGCGAGTTCGAGTCTCGCCACTCCGATCCTGCAAACGCACGTTGATTCGATGAGGATCAGCGTGCGTTTTTGTTTTGTTGTTGAAATTGCCGGGAGGATATCTGAAAGTGTGCAAAAACTGCGCACACTGCAAGACCGTTTTCCAAAAACAGAGCAGCCTTTTTCTATTTCCTCCCCTTTTGCGGGATTGATAAAAGCCCACAAGTGCGGTATACTGAATAGTACTTTATTCGAGCGAAGTAAGGAGGTGCGGCCCATGGCGATCGGTGTGCCCCGCCCGCTGGCGATAGAAAAACCGCAGGCCGTAGATCTTGTACAGGCGGCGCGGTATTTCGGCGCGCACGGCGAGCCGGACGCTGCCACGCTGGCGCTGCTGCAAAAGTGCGCGGTGCCGCTGCTGGCAGTGGCGATGCCCCAGGCGGTGTGGCTGCTGGCAGACACCCCCGCCCTGACCGAGGCCGGGCTTCTGCCCGGCGAGGACGTGCACAAGCACCTGACCGGCTGCGGGCAGGCCATTCTGCTGGCAGTGACGCTGGGCCCCGGGGTGGATGCCCAGATCCGCCGGGCGGGCGTGGGCGATATCGCCGCCGGGGTAGCCTCCGATGCCTTGGGCAGCGCACTGGCCGAGCAGGCCGCCGATGCCGCCGAGGCACAGCTGCGCCAGTGGGCGGCCACGGAGGGAAAGTATCTGACCGGGCGCTTTTCGCCCGGCTACGGCGATTGGGATATCGCGGTGCAGCCGCTGGTGGCAGCGGCGCTGGACACCGTGCGCAAGGCCGGGCTGTGCGTCACCGACACCAACCTGATGACCCCGCGCAAGAGCGTGACTGCCCTGCTGGGGGTCAGCGACCACCCGGTAAAGGGAAAACTGGCCGGGTGCGGCCATTGCGTGCTGCGCACCCGCTGCGAATACAGAAAGAGGGGAAAGACCTGTGCAAGTGAATGAACTTTTCAGACAGAGCAATACCATCCTGCTGGACGGCGGCATGGGCACCATGCTGCAGGCTGCCGGGCTCAAGCTGGGCGCACGCCCGGAAGAGCTGAACATCACCGACCCGGCGCTCATCGAGGGCATCCACGGGCAGTACGCTGCGGCGGGCAGCCGCATCGTCAACGCCAACACCTTTGGTGCTTCTGCCCACAAGCTGGCGGGCAGCACCTATACGCTGGAGCAGGTCATCACCGCAGGCATTGAAAACTGCAAGCGCGCCTGCGCGCCCTACGGTGCGCTGACCGCGCTGGACGTAGGCCCGCTGGGCGAGCTGCTGGAGCCCAGCGGAACGCTGGCCTTTGAGGATGCTGTGGCTGAGTATGCCCGCATCGTCAAGGCAGGCGAAGCCGCCGGGGCAGACCTGATCTTTTTTGAGACCTACACCGACCTGTACGAGCTGAAAGCTGCCCTGCTGGCTGCCAAGGAGAATACTCATCTGCCCATTCTGGCCAGCATGAGCTTTGAAGCAGGCGGGCGCACCTTTACCGGCTGCACGGTGGAAAGCTTTGCCGCCACCGCCCGGGGCTTGGGGGCAGACGCCGTGGGCATCAACTGTTCGCTGGGCCCCAAAGAGATCTTTCCTATGGCAAAGCGGCTGGCCGAGGCTGTACCCGGCAACTTCCCAGTGTTCGTCAAGCCCAACGCCGGTCTGCCCCGGGCGGACGGCAGCGGCTACGACATCACCCCACAGCTGTTCGCCTTGCAGATGAAGCCCTACCGGGAGCTGCACCTGTTTGCCGCCGGCGGCTGCTGCGGCACCACCCCGGAGTTCATCAAGCTGCTCAACGGCACCTTTGCAGGCTGCACCCCGGGGCGTCCCGCGCACCGGATGCCCTCGGTGCTGTGCACCCCGGTGGACACAGTCACAGTAGACGGCATCACGGTGGTGGGCGAGCGCATCAACCCCACCGGCAAAAAGCGCTTCCAGCAGGCACTGCGGGAGGGCGACATGAACTATGTGCTGGAACAGGCCGTCAGTCAGGCAGAGGCCGGTGCGCAGATTCTGGATGTGAACGTGGGCGCACCCGGCGTGGACGAGCCGGTGCTGATGGAGCAGGTGGTCAAGGCGCTGCAAAGCGTGACCAGTTTGCCTTTGCAGCTGGATTCCTCCAACGTGGAAGCGCTGGCGCGGGGTCTGCGGGTGTACAACGGCAAGCCCATCGTCAACTCCACCAACGGCGAGCCGGAAAAGCTTGCCGCCATCCTGCCGCTGTGCAAGAAGTACGGTGCCGCCATCGTGGGGCTGGCCATCGACGAAAAAGGCATCCAGCCCAAGGCCGCAGACCGTGTGGCCATTGCCCGCCGCATCACCGAAGCGGCGCTGGCGGCGGGCATCCCCCGGGAGGATATCTACATCGACTGCCTTACCCTGACTGCCAGCGCCCAGCAGGAGGATGTGCTGGCCACGGTGCAGGCACTGGAAGCCTGCAAAAAGGAGCTGGGAGTGCGCACCGTGCTGGGCGTGTCCAACATCAGCTTTGGTCTGCCCTGCCGCACCTACCTGAACACCACCTTCCTGACCATGGCCATGTACGCCGGGCTGGACCTTGCCATCATGAACCCTTCCAGCGAGGAGATGATGGCGGCGGTGTACGCCTACAACGTGCTGACCAACCGGGACAAGCAGAGCACAAAGTACATCGAGCGCTTTGCCGACCGTGTGCCCGCCAGCACCGCACTGGCACAGGCTGCAAAAGCCGCGCCTGCCGCCAGTGCTGCCGAAGCAGAACTTACCGGTCCCTACGCCGCCCTGATGAAAGCGGTGGAAAAGGGCTTGAAGGGTGACGCCGCCGCCCATACCCGCGCCCTGCTGGCAGAAAAGCAGCCGCTGGAAGTGGTGGACGAAGCCTTGATCCCCGCTTTGGACATTGTTGGTGCCAAGTATGAAAAAGGCACTCTCTTCCTGCCGCAGCTGCTGCAGGCCGCTAGCGCCGCCCAGAGCGCCTTTGAGGAGATCAAGACCGCCATTGCCCAAAAGGGCGAGGGCAGCGCCAGCAAGGGGCGTATCGTCCTTGCCACCGTCAAGGGCGATGTGCACGACATTGGCAAGAATATCGTCCGGGTCATTCTGGAAAACTACGGCTTTGAGGTGCTGGATCTTGGCCGGGACGTACCGGTGGAGACGGTGGTGGACACCGTGCGGGAAAAGGACGTGCATCTGGTAGGCCTTTCCGCCCTGATGACCACCACCCTGAAAAGCATGGAGGAGACCATCGCCGCCCTGCACGCCGCTAAGCTGGACTGCAAGATCATGGTAGGCGGTGCCGTGCTGACCCCGGAATACGCCGAAAAGATCGGCGCGGACTGGTACGCCAAGGACGCCAAGCGCAGCGCCGACATCGCCAAGGAGTTCTTTGGAGTGTAACGCGGAATATTTCAGATTCAGACTGCTGAAAAGTGCGGACTTTTCAGCAGTCTTTTTTCATGGGCAGGGCGTTTATCGCAATTTTCAAAAACAGTGCCTGTCAAAACGGCATATTTGCGATATGCAGTTTGCGGATGTTGCTCGGACATTATAAACGCAAACTGCAATATTTGCAAACTGTTCAAAATTACCACAAAGAATTGCCACGATTGTCTGGCATAATAAGGGTGCACTCAGGGAGAACGGAACGGACATCCCCCATAACCTCCGAAAGGTTCTCCCCGCAAAGCCCATGCAGGCACATTTCCCTGCGGGTGCGGCCGCAGCAGCGGCGCACAGCAGGCCCATAAAAAACTGTCTCCCGTTTCTATGCGAGGCAATAGCCAGAACGGCGGACAGACTACCAAATCCCTCCTGATCAAGCCGCAATGTTCAGGGGTTCCTATACAGCAGGCAGTGTCGCTTTCCTCCTCCTTTCCACGACACTGCCTGCTTTTTGTTTGCGCATTTTTCCGTGAAATGCAAGAAAGCGCCGGGCGGAAGAACCCCCCTGCCGCCCGGTCTCCTGTACACAAAAACCGCCCCGGCTTCCATCACGGAAACCGGGGCGGTTCGTTTGCTTTATGGGTACTTTTTTCAGGCGCTCGCGCAAAACCTTGCGAGGGGTCTTTTGGTAAGCCCCGCGGATGCGGGGAAAAGATGATACGCTCAGTCAGACTCGCTGTGATAGTGGGATCACCCCCGCGTATGCGGGGAAAAGGCAAGTGAATACACCCGCCCGCTGATTTCTTTAGGATCACCCCCGCATATGCGGGGAAAAGAACATCGTCCGAAAAGCAAGTTTCGAGCCGCAAGGATCACCCCCGCGTATGCGGGGAAAAAACTAAAAAGATCCCGTAGCACCGTGCCTCCCGTTGCTATTGTACCGCTGTTTCCTTCAGTTTGCAATAAACCTGTTGTATCAAATGGCAGTCCGGCAGGGCGCGATGCTCCACTTTTTCTGCCAGCTGAAAATGCTGCGGCAGCGCCTGCAGGTCCGGCCGGATCATGCCCGGCATCTCGTTCCTCTCAGTTTCCTCCGCGCATAATGGTCATCAGCCCAAGGCCGTAGGCCTTGCCGCGCCCTATGCCCTGACACAGCAGTGCCCGGAACTGCTCTGCATCGGTCACCTGCAAAACGCCCTCATAGGTCACTGCCAGCAGGGTCACCGGCCGGGTGCCGCGCTTGGCAAAATGCTGCCACTGCACCCGGGTCACGGTAAATCCCTCGTCCTGCAGGGCAAAGCCGTGCTTTGCAGCGCGCTCCAACAGCCACTGCTTCTGGTACTGTGTTGTGCAATGTGCGGCCACGGTTCCCCGCACTGCGGGGTTTTGGGGGTCTTTGCAGCTTTTGGTGGGGTTTGCGGTCAGCCGAAACTGCCAGCAGCTGCCCGGCTCCACCCGCTGCAAAAGCGGGTCGTAGCTGCGGGTCTCTGCAGCCGCTCCGGTGCCAAACTGCTCCACCACGCCGGACAGCTCCGGTGCATCCTCGCTGAGCAGCAGCAGATACAGCCGCTCTCCCAGACGATCCAACCGCCACAGCCTGCGGCGGCGCTCCCCTGCAAAAGCGCTTTCCACTGCGCCATGCAGTTTTTGCGGTGCCGCCAGCGCAGCCATGGTGCTGCGGCGGGTGAGATCGAGTTCTACCCGTGATAAATACATTCTCTCGCCCCCTTTTTTACAATTCCCGGAACGGATCGTGCTCCGTAGTCTCCGGGCTGTCCGGCATCTTCTGCCATAGTTCCCGTACCGAGCGGTAGCCGTACTGCCGATGATGCGGGTCAAAGCTCACCGGCACATCCCGCTGCGGAGCCGTGCCCGGCTCCAGCGGATCGGCGTCCAATAGGATCCGGCTCTGCCGTCCCGGGCACAGGGACGGTTCCGCTTGCAATACCTCCTGCAAACTGCCCGGGCGTACTCCCAGACAGAGCGGCAGGGTAGGCGGGCAGCAGCGGCGGCCGAGATACAGCGGAAACGCCGGGTGCAGCAGTGCCTGCTGCAGCTGCTGCAAAAGGGCGGTGTCAGTGCTTTCGATCCCGGCCAGAAACACGGCATCCTGCAAATAATGGCGGTAGGTCACATAAGAGGTCTTTTCGTCCTGCGTCTTTGCCGTGTGGTAGTCCACCAGCAGCTGCCCTTCCCGCTCCACGCGGACGCCGAACCGCAGCCCAGTCAGCCGGGTCAGTGCTTCGCTCTCGTCCCGCCGCAGCCCCAGAGCTGCCGCCAACAGGCCGACCACGCCGCTCTTGGTGGGTTCCCGGCCCGTCTTACGGGTTTCAAATTTAGAGTCCGCGCCCCACGCCTGTAAAGGCGCTGCCAGCCGAAGCAACAGCGTTGCCATTACCCCACCTCATTTCCGGCAAGCGCATCCCGGACAGCTTTTTCCAGTGCGTCCAGCATCGCCTTTGCCGTTTGCGCCGGAGCCAGCACCTCCAGCCCGCTGCCCACGGTAAAGCTTTGCGCCGGAGCCTCGGCAAAGCTGCTGTACATCTGCTGCGCATACTGTACCAGTGCTGCTTTGGAAGGCGCAGCGTAACCCTGCGCACTGCGGGGCACGGCACGCTCGAATGCGCCGCACAGGTTCACCGGCTGATCCTCCCGCAGGGTCACATATACTGCGTCCGGCAGAGTGCGGTTTGCAAAGGTGTTCTGCTTGCCGGTGGGCATGGAGAAGAGGAACGCCTCACCAAAGGCCCGCACCGTCTCCGCTGCCTGCGCTGCACCCAGCTGCCCGGCCAGCTCCATCACGTTCACTGTGGCATAGCGGTACAGGGTGGAGGAGTTGTACTCCACCGTGCCCAGATGGCTTGCACCGGCGTTGTCCTCTGCCTGACAGTCATCCACGGCAGTAAAGTAATCGTACTCGTTCTGCACAGCATGAGTGGAGATGCTGTGCGCCACCTGCGCAGCGGCGTCATAGTTCAGAGAAGGGTCATCTGCCACCATGCGGCCAAACAGCGCCATGTCCATCGAGGGCACTGCTTTCAGGGCATCCCGATACTGCTTTTTATCCGCAGAGCCCTCCACAGCCAGCTCTGCCAACGCCTTTGCCTGCGCAACGCTCATGAAGAACAGCGCTTTGGTGCCCTTGTCGTCGCTCTTGATGCCCGCATTCTCCAGTGCTTTCTTTGCCAGCTTGTCCGCATCCAGTTCCGGGGCCAGTGCAAGGATCTGCGCCTTCACCAGTTCTGCGGCCTTTTTAGTGCGCTTGCCCACGTCCAGCTGAGCATTCTCCGCAAAGGCTGCGCGCATGGCGTGCTTCCATGCCTGCGAGGATACCCGGGCACGGAGCACACCGCCGTACACGGCTGTTTTGGGGCTGCCGGTATCGTCCCGGTTGATGCAGCTGGGCGGGACGGTCTGCAAAATGTGGAAATCAACATACAGGCGCTTCTTCATGGTCAAGTCTCCTTTTCTTTTTCTTCCGGTGCAGGCTTCGGGTCGCGGTACAGGTCCTGCCCCCACCGCAGACGGACATTGGCGGGAATCTGTGCATACCGCGGGTCGGTGCATTGCAATTCATACAGGTCTGCCGCAAGCTGCGGATAGTCCAGCGGGATGCCGCCATCCTTTGCCGCACTCAACAACTGGATCATGCCCCGCAGATGGTGGCTGATCTCGGTGATTTCTTCTGCGGTGGCCAGCGCATTGAACCGCCGGAGCACACTGGCCTCGGTCCAGTCCTGTCCGGCACTGTTCCGCTCTGCCAGCTGCCGCACCGCACGCCCCAGCGTGTTGCCGGGGCAGTTCATGGGGCGGTCATTCCCCTGCTGATGCACAGCATACAGGGTCAGGGCAAGGTAGACCGCCCACTCTGCCGCCGAGGGAGCACTGCGGCCCTGAAAGCTTTCCGGCATTCCCAGCAAAAAGCATCCCCACAGCTCCGGCAGCTCACCGGGTGCGTGGCCGATACCCCGCCGCAGCTTTGCCAGTTCTGCCCGCCGCTGGTTGTCCGGCAGAACCTGAAGCCTGTGCAGCTGCTGCGCCGCATACAGTTTGACATCCTGTGTTTTCATACAATTCCCCCTTTATGGTTCTGTTTTGGGATAGATCTCCCAAAGCCTTGCGCGGAAATGATTATAGGCCTTTGGCGCGGTATACAGGATGGTGCGCTCGGTCTTTTTATCCTTATCCACCACAATGCGGCGTCCCTTTAGGGCGGCATTTCCGGCCTCCATCACCATCTGCTTTCCCAGCTTTTCCGCGATGCTGCGCGCCCGTGTCTGCCAGCGCAGTGCTGCCTCATCCGGGTCGTCCTGCTCCGGGTCGATCGCCTGCAGCCACTGCCGGAAGGGCTGGTCCACCGCAAAGTAGAATTGTGCACGAACCGCGCCGCCTGCATTTTCATTCCGGTCACCGGCGGCAATTGCCAGCTCCTGTGCAAAACGCCCGATCAGCGCCGCTGTCTGTTCGCAGCGCTCGATTTCTCTGACGATCCGGCTCTGCCATGGACGCCCTATCTCATCCAGAATCCCTGCTTGAAAGGTCAGGCTGTCGCTGAAAGAATCATTTACAAAGAAGTCCTTATCGCCATATTGGACACCGGAGATGCGGAAATGTACCTTTCTGCGGGGATCCAGAAGTTTCAATCTCTTTTCCTGCAACTTTTCGATCCAGCATACAACGCCCGGGCGATGCCCGCTGCTCTGACAAAAGACCGCCGGGAACTCCCGCCAGAATTGTTTGGCCGGGTCATGACGGCAGGGCACAAACACCACCGGTTCATTTTTCTTGATTGGCATCGTGCGCCAGATGGTCATCTGTTCGGCAAAGACGTTTTCTCTGGGGAAGAAATCTCCTCCCAGCAGACAGAACCCATCCACATTCTCCCCTGTCCTGTGCAGCAACAGCCTTCTGGATTGCAGGGTGAGCAGCTGTGCCGGGTTATCCGGGCAGCAAATTTCTGTCCGTTCCGCGCTCTTTGGTGCTTCCAGTTCCCAACAGGGCTTGCTTTCGCCCCAGCATTCCCGACCGTCGCGCAGCAGTGTCAGGTTCAGCATCAGGGTCTCGTACAGATTATCGCCCTGTGCCTGAATAAAACCGATCTTGCCCAGCCACCCGGCTCCTACGGACGGAAGTCCCTTTCCTTTTGGCTTTGCAGAGGTGTCATCATAGCCGTTCACGCATAGCAGCCACCGCGCCGCCTGCGGATAGCTCAGCTGCTCCTTGCTCTGCCCCGCATACAGCGGAAAGAGCCGGAGTTTATTGCTGCTTTCCGACATTTCACCGTTGAGTTTGGCCGCACCGTATTCCGTGCCGATCTTTGCCTGCGGCACCTGCCAGAAGGGGTGTGTCGGGTGGAACAGCCAGAAGCGGTCCTTCCACTGCTCCAGATAATCCCGGACAGGCTCTGCCGGGAAATGCCCCAGCTGCCACAGCGCGCTCCAGCGCTCCAGTGCATCATCGCTCTGCATCAGCGGGCGGGGCTCTCCTTTTACATCCACCCGGGAAAACACGGTGAACAGCACCGCCAGCAGCAGCCGCAGCACGGCGGCGTTCTGGGTGGGCATCTCGCCCGCAAGGTCCACATAATCCTGCGCCGACACCAGTGCCTCGGTCAGGGACACCTCCCGCACCGTGTTGTCCCGCAGCCGCACCCGTATCCACGGTTCGGTCAGCAGGTTGAATTCAATTTCCTTCATCCGTCTCCTCCTTTTGGTAATACAGGCCGTTTTCACGGTCATAACAAAGTTCCATGCCCACAAGTCGGGCAGTCAGGTTTTCATCCAGCAGCAGAACCAGTTCTCCGTGCAGCAGCGGCGACAGCTGCCACGCCGCAAGGCGGCTGCGGTTGTCCGCTTCCAACTCCCGGATGACCCCGTCCACCTTCCACGCCTTGCCGAACACCGCCGGGAGCCGCAGCTTCTGCCGGGCGATCTTCAGTGCCGTTTCCGGCGGGGGCGGGCTGTCGGCAGCTACGGCACTGCCGCCCTCCTGCCACGGCAGAAAGTGGATGCTGCCGTCTGCCCGGCACTGCATTACCAGCACCTCTACCGAGGGGTCGCCGTCCCGCACTGCCGCCCGGGCTGCCGGGTCGGAGCGGGCGCCCTCGTTCTGCATCCAGTCGTCCAGCGTGTTCAGCTGCGCCAGCCGGTGCGTTTCCGGCTGCGGCACAAGGTACGCCTCGGCGCGTGCTTTCTTTTTCTCCTGTGTCTGCTCATATACGCAGCGCATTTCCTCGCCCTGCGCCCCGCCGGGAGCTTCCCGCTCCCAGCCGTAGACCCGCTGCACCAGCGGAGAGATCTCCTCCGGCAGCCGAATGCTCCGGGGCAGAAAGTTCCGGGTGCGCCAGAGCAGCCACCGTCCATATACCGCCTCGCTGCCCGCGTCAAAGGCATCTTCCCCGGTGTCCAGCACCGCGCAGCAGGCCTGCTGCAACGGAGCGGGGCGGCTGCGGTGGTGGCGGTGCAGCCGTCCAATGCGCTGCAGCAGCAGATCCATGGGGCAAAGCTCTGTGACAAGAACGTCCAGATCAATGTCCAGCGACTGCTCCATCACCTGCGTGCCCACCACGATCAGGTCATTCCGTTCCTTCGGCGTGGATTCCTTGCCGATGCGTGCCATCAGCCGGTTTTCCCGCGCCGCGCGGTCCGGCATCAGGAACTGCGCATGGAACAGCTGCACCTCTTTGTCCGGCAGGCTTTCCCGCAGCAGCTGCGCGATCTTCTGCGCTTTTTTGACCGTGTTTACGATCACTCCTGCGCAGCCGCCCTCGGCCAGCTTCCGGCGCAGCAGCGCGGGCAGCTCCGGTTCTGTGAGCGTAGTCAGCTGCACCGTTTGACCGGGTGCATCCGATGAGATGGCCGTCTGCTTTACCTCTGCGCCATCCGTCCATGTCAGCAGCGGATAGCCGCAGCTGGTTTCCCACGGAGCGTCCGGGGCGGCCTTTTTCTGCTGGTAGGCCTCGACCAGCTCTGTGCGCCGCCGGGCGGGCAGGGTGGCCGACAGCAGAATGACCGGCACCTTGTACCAGCCCAGCCATTCCAGTGCGCGGTCCAGATAGCAGTTCATGTAGGTATCGTAGGCGTGGCACTCATCAATAATGACCACCTTGCCCGCAAGCCCCAGATGCCGCAGCATAACGTACTTCTGGGCAAGTGCCGCCAGCAACAGCTGATCCACTGTGCCAATCACGAAGTTTGCCAGCAGTGCCTGCTTGTTTCCCCGAAACCACTGGTGTACCTGCACCTGATGCTCTTCCTGCGCATCTTCCTCCAGCTGCACCCCGCGCCCCTGTAACCGCAAATAGTTCTCGTTCAGTTCTGCCATGCCGTGCGCTAGCTTTATAGCCTGCGGCAGCGTCTCCTCAGACTGCGTGTCTGCCCAGCCAAGCAGCCGGGGAAAGATGCCGTTTGCCGTGGCCTGTGTGGGCAGCCCGAAAAAGACACCGCCCAGCCCGAACCGGCTGGCCATGATCTCCGCAGCGGCCAGCGCCGCCTCGGTTTTGCCCACGCCCATCTGTGCTTCCAAAATCAGAATGCCCGGTTCCGCTGCGGTATCTGCAGCTTCCAGAACAGCCCTCTGCACCGCATTGGGCGCAAAGCCGAACCGCACCGCAAACTCCTGCGGGTCTGCGATGCCCGGCTGTGCCTTCCACGGGAAGGGCAGCGCCAGCTTTTCCCACGCCCTGTCCACCCGCGCCGGGTAGTCCTCCATGCTGCCCAGCTCCTCTACCGGGATCAGGGGGAAGTATTCCGTATTGCTGGCGATCCAGTCTGCCATGATCAGAAGTCCGGTCAGAAGCACCTCCTCCTGCGGGTCCAGGTCGTACAGTTCCGCCGTATCATCAAAGCCGCAGTCCTGCAAAACAGTCATGAGCAGTTCTGTCCAGAAGCCCTGCCAGACCTTTTCCTGTCCCTTGGGGTAGTAGTTGCTCTCCCAGCACTCCAACTGGTCATCGACCGCCGCGCAGCTCTGTGGCCTGCCGTGATGCGCCCCCACAATGGAGGCTAGCCCGCCGGGACAATCATCCCACAGCAGAATTGCCTCGCCCGCCCGGGCATGCGGCGACTCCCGGCGGTTCTGTTCAGGACAGTCCAGCGGCGTCAACATTTCCAGCCGCTGTCGCGCCTCCGGCAGAGTGCGCAGGATATTTGCCTGAAAGGCTACCGTAGCCTTGCCTATATCATGGATCCCGCCCAGAAACCGGGCATGCGCGAGCAACGCTTCCTCGCGCTCAAAGCCCATGGCCCGTTTTGCACTTTCCGGGAGCCACTGCCGGACCAGCCGCTCCATGATGCCCGCCGTATCCCACAGGTGCATCCAGAGCGGCAGCCACAGGCTGGTATTCTCCGGGTCCGTTTTACCAGCCAAAAGCCTTGTTTTATTCAACGTCCAGCGCATTTTTGCTCCTTTTCCGGTGTGTGCTTTCCGTGTACCGAGCATAGCAGATAATGTGTACTATAATCCGTACTTTTTGTATTTTATCTCCGCAAATGAAAAAAGCGGCACACCGGGTCGTGCCTCATCAAAACGAAAGTGTCCTTGCAAGGTAAAGAAACCTGCTATTTATAGCCCGGTTCCGTTTTCTGTTTCCAAGATACGCTTCTGCCCTTCTGCTGTCAACGGCTCCGCGCCAATTCATCAAAGCTACAAAAAACGATTTCTTTTTTGTATAAAAAGCCGCCCCGGCTTCCTACTATGGAAACCGAGGCGGTTCATTCTGTTTATTGGTGTTCTTTCAGACACTCAATGCCTACCAACTGGCATTCAGTTTTTGAAGTTTTAGTCATATCTGTATTTAGAGGACTTTCCGTACACTTTTCGGAGCGATTTTTTCAGGCTGACCACCGTTTCTTTGATGATCTTTGCCTCATCGGCAGAGCAATCTGCAAGCTGTTCGGTCATCCAGCTGTCGAACACCGGCTTTGCTTTTTTAATCTCGATGCACAGCAGCTCGTCCGCTGAACAGTCCAATGCGTTGATGATGTCGATCAGCGTTTTCAGGCTGGGCACGGAGTTGCCTGTTTCGATATGGCTGATGTGCGTGACCACCACGCCGACCTCATTGGCCAGCTGCTCCTGCGTCATGCCCTTTGCAAGGCGGCAGGCACGGATGCGTTTTCCGATGTCGGCGTAGTCCACCATAGTACAAGTACCCTCCGTTTTGTGAAGTGATACTTGTATTGTATGTGCAATCGACCGGGATTGTAATAACCTGAAAGTGCAGTGGATTTATAAATACTAATCGTTCAGAAATACTTTAACTTCCTGCTTTCCGTCAATCGTTGTCACAGCAGTAATGGCATCCGGGCGGAAGGAGTCGCCCGGATAATGCATCTCCAATTTCAGATTGACTTTTTTCCCAGCTTCCACTTCCTGTGCCAGTTTATTCTCAAAATTTTTGAATTCGTTCCGATTTAGTCCAGAATCCTGCGGAATGAGATTTTCCAAATCGTTTGCCCCATCAAAGCGATCTGCAATTGCATGACCTCGATCATCGGTACTTTTTTCATATCCTTTTCCAATATCATGGATGCTGTCTTTAATTTGCAGACGACCATCATGCTCTTTCAGATGCAGGTCTCCTTCGGCTGTAAACAGCCTTCCAAGGTGATCGGTAGTGTACTCATATCCGTTTCTTTTATACTCTGCATCCGACAAAAGATCCTGCTCCATACGGTACGGCATTCCATCATCGTTATTTTTGTATTCCAGCTCTTTTTCTAGCTCTGCAAATGACTTTTCCGTAGCAGCATCCAGTTTTTCTTCTGCCTTTTCTATCACGCCTTTCTGTAGACGCTCAAATGACCGTTTGACGACATCATCCAACCCAATGTGCGTTTTTGCTTCCATCGGTTTCGCTTCTGAGATTTCTCGCCTCACAGCACACGACCTCCCTGCTGTTCAAAATTCGTCCTTAGATTATCTACAGCCTTTGCATCCGGGTTCAGGCTCATGCCCATGCTTATCACGCTATTTAGCACCCAGTCTGCAGCAGCAGCTTTCAGGCCGTACTGTTCCTGCAGCTGTTCCAGAAATTCTTTACGGGGTGTGAGCGACTTTTTAGCTGCGACACAGTAATCAACGACTGTACCGATCCCACCAAAGAAATCGAACACAGCTTTCCGAGTCTTAGCCACATCCAGTTCTCCGCCTGCAAAGACCCGTTCCAGGTAGCGGTCGTCCTCCGGCTTCAGCACAGTCTCATGGCGTTTCAGCCAGAGCTTCAGCTGCTCCATCTCCGAACTGCTCAGCGGTTCCAGCTCTTTGCCCACTGCCAGTTGTCCGAATACAAACTCTGCGTTGATTTCATGCGGCATTTTTGAAGGCTTGTGGTAAACAGCATTTTCCGGCATGGGATACGCCTCAATCTTGCAGAGCACCGCCTCCGGCCACTCATTCTGGTAAACGGCAGCCACACCCAGCGGCAGCTTGGACAATTCATCGATCTGTGCCTCCTTCAGGGCGGCAGACTTACCTACCAGCTTGCGATCCTCTTCGTCCGGCAGGCGCAGAATAATTTTGGTGTTCGTGTTGCGGATGACCGACATATCCAGCAGTCCGGGTGCCTGATCCGCAATAATGAAGCCCTCACCATAAGTACGCATTTCCGCAATAGCATTTGCCAGCATTTCCACCGACTTGCCCTGCAAATTTGCACCTTCCTGTGATTGCTCTGCCGAGGTCTTGCGCAACAGGTTGTGTGCTTCTTCCAGCACTGTGACATGGCGAAGCCTGCTGTTCATCCCGCTGCTGCACATCCGGTATTCCTGTAACTTCATCACCAAGATGCCCATCAGCAGCGATTTTGTTTCCATAGAACCCACACGGCTCAAATCTACAATAACATTGCGGTCAAACAGTGCTTCGTCCGTCAGCGCATCTTCTGCGCAAAGCACACTGCCATAAATACCGTTTGTCAGCGACTTTACGCGGGTGCACAATGCGCCCACATAATCGCTTTGGGTATCCTTGGAATAATGCGACTCTTCAATGACGCCCGGCAGAATATCCAGCAGGTCAAAGAAGGTTGGGAAAACTCCCTTCTCGCTCTCAGAATTGCGCAGATCCCAGCCTACTTTCTGATAGCTGCGCTCAATAGCATCCTTCAGCACCGCTGGCATGGCTGCATACATCGGCCAGCAGGCGTTGAATATCTCCACCAGACGGTCAATATGTTCCAGAATATGGATATTCTCAGGGAACGCAAAGGGGTTCATGCGCAGCAGCGGCGTTTCTCTGGGGTTTGTACCAAACACCTGCACATCTGTACAATTGCCGAACACGTTCTTGTATTCGCCCTTGGCCGGTTCCACCACAAGAAACGTCGTTTGTCCGTTCTTTGTGATCTCATCCAGCAGATGGTAGACCGCATTGGATTTGCCTGTGCCAGTCGAGCCAGTGATGAATGTGTGGGAAGCCATCGCCTGCCGGTTCAAGAGCAGTCCTGCCGCTTCCTCTTTACCCATGTGGTAAATCTTGCCCAGATTCATCTTGTCCTCATCCGGCATCGCCTCATCCGGCACATTGCGGCCAAACTCCGCGTGCTCAATAATCGGCAAGCCGTGCACTGAGCGGGTGGGCAAGCCAAGGTGCATCGGCAGTTCCCGCCCGCTGACCAGCGTTGCAGGTGTATAAAGCAGACTATCCGGCGCATTCTCCCATAGTGGGCGAGCAAAGACCGGTTGCATGAACCGCTTGAGATATTCCCGCAGCTGTGCCACTTCTGCCTCATTGTTCTTCCACACATTGACGGCACCGCTCTCCACCGAGGAGCCCTCGCCTACCATCAATGCGCGGTAAGTGTTGGCCGCCAAAAGTGCTGTGGATTGAGTAGACGAAAGGAAATACGCTGCACAGTTATAGCAGCCATAATCTTCACTTTCCTTTACACGCTTGAGCTGGTTTTCAATGCGTTCCAGCAGTTCCTCCACCGATTTATTGCACAGTTCCACCTGCTGAGTACGGCCCGTGCCGCGGGTGTCCGTTGTGCCGTGGCTCTCCTGCTGGCTGGTGGTGTCCGATGTTCCATGCGACGTTCCATCGGAGGTGCTGTGCGAAGTGCCGGTCTGCTCGGTGGTAGAGTGGCTGGTACCCCACGAGGCGTTTACGCCCATGGAGCCTCCGATGTTCCGGGCGATGCTGTTGAAAGCCGTTCTGGCTGGCGTCATGCCTCCTATGGCCCTGCCCGCCGTGCCAAGCAGCGGGCCGATGACGGCCCCCGCGCCCGGAATCAGGGCCGAAGCTGCCAAGCCGCCCAGACCCAGAATGCCTGCAATGCCGCCAACCACCGGCGAGATTTTTGTGACCGAGGTGCCGAAGCTGCTGCCGACACCGCCGTTGATACCGCCGCTGACCCCTTTCGTTTTCTGTGTGCCGTCCGTCACCGAAGAGGACTGGTTCGTACCGTCCGTTGTAGTCGTGCTGACAGTATCGCTGATGGTATGGGAAGTTCCACTGCACAGGCTCTCCATCACAGCAGTGCTCTGGTTCTCGGTATAAGACCATGTACTCTTGCGGAAGGGCGAAAGAGTGCTGTACAGATTTTCATACCCGCTGCGGATAGCCGCCTGCGTTTCATTGGAAACAGGTTCTGCCAAAAACAGCGCAGTATACTTTTCTCCTTCCATCGCATCCATAAAGCGCTCAATGCCCTGCACAAAAGCTTTATCTTCCGTTTTGGACTTATCGCGCAGAGCTGCCACACAGGACACTGAGGCCACCGCCTCCTGCTCTTCGCCAAAGGCTTCTTCCAACAGTTTTTTTCCCGCCTCTGGAGAAATGCCTTTTATATCGGAACCGGGGAAGTTGGAGAGCAGCACTTTCTGCAACGCCTTGCTGGAAATTTCCAGCTTGCGGCTCTTCATGCTCTGTTTCAGGGGATCCTCGCGAACGCCCAGATAGATATTGGCACCGGCATTTCCTTCCGGCACATCGATCATCACCGCCAGACTACAGCCTTGTGCCATGCTGGAATAGTACACCGTGGAAAGCTTCTGGAACATATCTTCGCCCTTTTTCAGGGTCAGTTTCTTCAGCTGGAACATTCGGATACACTGAGCGGGATCCTGCACCTCCAGCATCTTCTGAGAAAGCTCCACCATGCCATAGTTCTGCAGTTCCGTCAGATATTTTTTATACACCAGATGGTCTGCAAGGGTCAGCTGGTCCGTCAGGTCATTCAGCGACCGCTGCGCGGAAAGCTGCTGCGCCTGCTGCACTTCAAGCTCGTTTTCCATTTTATCTCCTTTTCGTTAATTAACCTTTGAAGATTTCACCGAGTCGCTCTAGTTTCTCTAATACCCCTTCGACAGCCAATGCCGCACCGAATGCAAGTGCCGGACCTATACCGTTGCTTTGCATATTCTTAATGGCCCACTCTGCGCCTCCAAAGCCCTGATCAGCCGCTTTTTTATACCATTGCAGGGCTTTTTCTTTGTCTTGCGGCACACCTTCTCCGTATTCATAGCAGCCAGCCAGGGCGAACTGTCCTCGATCATAGCCCTGCTCCGCAGATTTACGATACCATTCCACTGCTTTTTCGAGATTCTTTTCCACGCCACGTCCGTGCTTATAACAGTTGCCAAGGTCACACTGCGCCATAGCACACCCCTGCTCTACAGATTTTCGGTACCACTCAACTGCTTTTTGGCAGTCATGTTCTATGCCATCGCCATAATCGTAACAGCGACCGAGCTTGTACTGTGCAACTGCATAGCCTTGTTCTGCAGATTTGCGGTACCATTCTGCCGCTCTTCCAAGGTCTTTCGTCACACCATCTCCGTACTCATAACAAAGCCCCAGATTGTACTGTGCAGATGCATTACCATTCTCCGCAGATTTACGATACCATTCAACTGCTTTCGCGCTGTTCTTTTCCACGCCTTCTCCATTGTGATAACAAACGCCTAAATTGTTCTGCGCATCTGCATTTCCCTGCTCTGCTGCTTTCTTAAACCATTTTACCGCTTCTGCTTTGTTTCCTGTCACCCCTCGACCATAGTAATAGCAGCGACCCAGCTTACACTGCGCATCTGCATTCCCCTGCTCTGCTGCTTTCTTAAACCATTTTACCGCTTCTGCTTCATTTTCATCTAAACCACGGCCGTAATAATAGCACTCACCAAGCATATACTGTGCCCACGCATAATTCCGCTCTGCTGCTTTCTTATACCATTTTACCGCTTCTGCATCATTTTTATCTAAACCACGACCATAATAATAGCACTCACCAAGCATATGCTGTGCCCACGCATTATTCTGCTCTGCTGCTTTCTTATACCATTTTACCGCTTCTGCATCATTTTTATCTAAACCACGACCATAATAATAGCACTCACCAAGCATATGCTGTGCCCACGCATTATTCTGCTCTGCTGCTTTCTTATACCATTTTACCGCTTCTGCATCATTTTTATCTAAACCACGGCCGTAAAAATAGCACTCACCAAGCATATACTGTGCCCACGCATGATTCTGCTCTGCTGCTTTCTTATACCACTTTACCGCTTCTGCTTTATTTTCATCTAAACCACAATAATAGTGCTCACCAAGATTATACAGTGCCTTTACATTGCCGTTTTCAGCAGCCTTGCGGTACCATCCCACAGCCTGCGCATCGTCTCTTGCAACACCGGTACCATTGCTGTAGCAGACACCCAATTTGTTCTGCGCCTCCGCATAACCCTGCTCTGCGGCCTTGCGGTACAGCTCTACAGCCTTTGCCTTGTCCTTGCCGACGCCGTCGCCGGTCTCATAGCACACACCCAGCTCATACTGTGCTTCCGGGCATTCCTGCTCTGCCGCTTTGGTGTACCACTTTACAGCCGCCTCATTGTACGAGAGTTCCGCATACAGCCGCCCGGTCATATACTGGGCTGTTACATTTCCCTGAGTTGCCGCCGCTTCGTACCATCTGCGGGCCTCTTTGTCGTCCTTTTCAACGCCCCGAGCCTGATAATAGCACTCGCCCAGTGCGCACTGCGCCTCGGCATTGCCCTGCTCGGCAGCTTTTTTATACCACACAACGGCATTTTCCGCATTCTTTGCTACACCAACACCGTTCTGATAGCACCGTGCCACCTCAAACTGTGCCTCGGGGTGTCCGTAATCTCTGGCCGCGACCATGTACTTCTGAAACGCCATCTCGGCATTGCCGACCTGCTGAAAATCACTGGCATCCTGCAGGTAATCCTGCTCGGTTTCCTCCTGCGTTTCCTGCTGCGCTTCCTCGCCCAGACAAAAGCACTCCACGCAATTCATAAATTCTCGCTTTTTGTCCTCCGGGCCATTGAACTGAAAGCTGTACACGGCATTTTTCTCATCGCTGAAATCCATAGCCTTGATCTCAGCCCCCAGACCATCCCAATTCACACGGCCAGCCGCCGGTTCAAACCATTCTTCAACAGATTTTGTCTTGATGGCATTCGGGATTTCCATGTCCTGCCCACCCACACGGATAGACTCCAGTTTATCTGTAAAACGTACTTCCACCTGAATTTTGCTCATGATGATAGTCTCCCTATGTATTTATAATTTTTATATAGTCTCCTTGACTTCTCACCCACATCTGGATGCCCGTGCCAAACACCTCGGCTTCCACGATCCAGCCCTTTTCCGTTACCTGCAAAACCTTTGCAGTGGGCAGACGGTCGAGAACGGATTCCAGACTTGGCCCGGTATACTCGAACCGGATGGTCTGCAACTCGCCGCCGTACATGAACTGGATGCGCTTGCGCATCTCGCCCTCCTGAAAACGGTCGGTATAGCGCTGGGCAAAGTGCCGGTCGAGGGTCTTATAGTTCTGGATACGGTCGATGCGGTAAATCGTCGGGGAATTATCCTGCGGGTTCTGGAAGTGCTTATCCTTGTCGATGCCCTCAATAAACGCCGCCAGATAGAAATAATACTCGCTGAACAGGATGCCCACCGGCTCAATGGTGCGCACACGGGTCTCGCCATCATGGGTGCGGCAGTAGGTAATCTCCATAACATTGTGATTTTCTACTGCCGTGCCGATGTCCCACAGGCTTTCAATGAACTTCCGGCCATGCTGCGGCTCAACGTAATGGAAGCGCTCGTTGCTGATAAGGTCTTTGACCTGATTCAAGCGATCCAGCGGGGTGCACACCCGCACCAGCTTGTCCAGAATGGGGAACATTTCCTCCTTGACCATGGAGCGGCTTTCCAGCAAAATCTTGCACACTGCCAGAATTTCGCTGCTGGTGAGGAAGCGGGAAAGCGTGTCATCCAGCAGATAGCCGCCCTTTGCGGAGTTGTATAAAATCTCCCGGCGCGGCTCGCTGTCTGCAAAATAGCTACGCAGGGTATCAAGGTCGCGCTGGATGGTTTTCTCACTGACACCAAAGCGGTCTGCCGTCTGCTGTTTGTTCAGCACACCGCCCTGTACCAGAATCTGCTGAATATAGAGTATACGGTCTAATCTACTATTACGCACAGTTCATTCTCCTTCTCTGTTCATTGTAACACAGTGCAACAACAGCCGCAATTCTTTGTGTGAAATTTTGTTGTTTTGTGAAACAGCCACAAAATTTTTGTCTCTTTTGCACAATCCTAGTATACAAAAAAAGATGGACAGCTTGTCTGTCCATCCTCCAAAAAGCCAAGTGCTTTTCTCACAAATTCCATCTGCGGTTCAGCCGGTAGATCACATCCCATACATCATCCTTAAAAGTGTACATTACCTGACGCGGTGATGCACTTCTGCTTGCCATGCAGACAAGCAGAAACAGTTCGGCGGCAAATGCCGCGCCCAGCAGAAACATCCATATTTTTTTCATTGTGCACTCTCCTTCGATGGCGTTTATGCCCTTTTGTCTGTCTATTATAACGATCCTGTTGGACAGTTTGCTTGTCCTTTCTGTAAAAGATATTTTCTGCTTTTCCTGTACGTTGCAGTCAAAACCACCGGCTGAGCCGGTGGCTTGAGTAAGCCCTAGAAGGGCATAATA
>OJPT01000038.1_pt1 | contig 94196 bp, 73 predicted proteins | sample 1598641 | NCBI WGS metagenome assembly OJPT01 (sample SAMN03922495, study PRJEB24848) | human gut metagenome | isolation source: stool sample | host: Homo sapiens | place: Germany | collected 2011-11 | reverse complement strand
GCTACCTCCACCTTGGCAAGGTGGCGCTCTACCAGATGAGCTACGGCCGCATATTCGGTGCATTTGTCCCTGCACCCTCCCGAGCGATTCTTGCGAATTTCGGGGCCCCCGCAAAAATTTGCGAAGCAAGATTTTGTGGGGAAGAGGAGGAATTTCAGAGTTTGTTACGGCGGTCTTACTTGTAAGACTGCCAGACAAACGACTGACATTCCGACGAAGCGACCCGGATCGGGCTCGAACCGACGACCCCCAGCGTGACAGGCTGGTGCTCTAACCAACTGAGCTACCGGGCCATACCGGAGCAACTGTTGCTGCTCCTTAATGGAGCGGCCGACGAGGCTCGAACTCGCTACCTCCACCTTGGCAAGGTGGCGCTCTACCAGATGAGCTACGGCCGCATATTGGGAAACCCTGTTGGGTTTCCTTGACGTGGTGCCTCCGATCGGAATCGAACCAATGACACGGGGATTTTCAGTCCCCTGCTCTACCGACTGAGCTACAGAGGCGCACCGGACGATGATTATTATACCTGAAATTTCGATTTTGTAAAGGGGTAAATGCAAACTTTTTTGAAAAAATTGAAAAGTTTTTGCTTTTCGGCGTCTCTGCGTGCAAAATAAGAACGACTTTTTTTCGCGGTTTTCGTGCCGGAGGCAGTACGGGAAAAGAGAGAAAGAATATTTGACAAGTTTTACAACCTATGGTTTAATAAAAGAAAAGAACACAGGCGCTTATGCCCGCAGAGATGCTGTTATATTTCTTATATAATAGAAAGGGCGGGCGTCTGCTTTGATTACAGGACGGCCTGCGCGGCACAGCTGCGATGGGCCGGGAGGAGCAGCATGGCAAAAAAACAGGAATATGGCAACGAGAGCATTACCTCGTTAAAGGGTGCCGACCGTGTGCGCAAGCGCCCGGCAGTCATCTTTGGCTCAGACGGTGTGGAGGGCTGTGCCCACTCGATCTTTGAGATCGTGTCCAACTCTATCGATGAAGCCCGCGACGGCCACGGCGATACCATCAACGTGACCCGCTGCAAGGACGGCAGCGTCATTGTGGAGGACTTTGGCCGCGGTATGCCCGTGGACTGGAACAACGGCGAGGGACGCTTCAACTGGGAGCTGCTGTTCTGCGAGATGTACGCGGGCGGCAAGTACGGCGAGGGCGAGGATAACTACGAGTTCAGCCTTGGCCTGAACGGTCTGGGTCTGTGCGCCACCCAGTACGCCTCGGCATGGATGACCGCTGATATCTACCGCGACGGTTACCACTACCATCTGGACTTTAAAAAGGGCGAGAACGTGGGCGGCCTGCAAAAGGAGCCCTACAAGGGACGCCGCACCGGCAGTATCATCCACTGGAAACCGGACGATGAGGTGTTTACCGATATTGATGTGCCCGGCAGCTACTATAAGGATGTGCTGCGCCGTCAGGCTGTGGTCAACGCCGGGCTTACCCTCAACTTTACCGATGAAAAGGAAAAGGACCCCGCCACCGGCAAGCCGTGGCACGAGAGCTGGTGCTACCAGAACGGCATCGCGGACTATGTGGCAGAAGTAGCAGGGGAGGACACCCTGACCCCCGTGTTCAACTGCGAGAGCGAAGCTGTGGGCCGGGACCGCGAGGATCAGCCGGACTACAAGGTGCGCATGAGTGCGGCTTTTTGTTTCTCTAATAAGGTACAGCTGCTGGAATACTACCACAACTCTTCGTGGCTGGAGCACGGCGGCAGCCCGGAGCACGCGGTGCGCACCGCCTTTGTCTACCAGATCAACAAGTACTTGAAGGAAAAGAACCTGTACAAAAAGGGCGAGAGCGCCATCAGCTTTCAGGACGTGCAGGACTGTCTGGTGTATGTGTCCTCCAGCTTTTCCACCCGCACCAGCTACGAGAACCAGACCAAAAAGGCCATCACCAATAAATTTGTCTCGCAGGCTATGACCGACTTCCTCAAGCATTATCTGGAAGTGTATTTTCTGGAAAAGCCTGAGGAGGCCCAGAAGATCTGCCAGCAGGTGCTGGTGAACAAGCAGAGCCGCGAGCACGCGGAAAAAACGCGCCAGAGCATCAAAAAAACGCTCTCTACGCAAATCGACTTAGCCAACCGCGTGCAGAAATTCGTGGACTGCCGCACCCGGGATTCCGCCCGCCGCGAGCTGTATATCGTGGAGGGCGACTCGGCTATGGGCGCGGTCAAGTCCAGTCGGGACAGTGAATATCAGGCCATCATGCCCATCCGCGGCAAGATCCTGAACTGTCTGAAGGCGGATTATGCCCGCATCTTCAAGTCGGACGTCATCGTGGACCTCATCAAGGTGATGGGCTGCGGCGTGGAACTGGGCGGCAAGCACAACAAGGAACTGGCTACCTTTAACCTCGACAATCTGCGGTTCAATAAGATCGTCATCTGTACCGATGCCGACGTGGACGGCTACCAGATCCGCACCCTTGTGCTGACCATGCTTTACCGCCTTACCCCCACCCTGATCAACAAGGGCTATGTGTATATCGCAGAGTCGCCTTTGTACGAGATCACCACGAAAGACCGCACTTATTTTGCTTATACCGAGTCGGAAAAGGCCGCTTTTCTGCAAAAGATCGGGGACAAAAAATATACCATCCAGCGCTCCAAAGGCTTGGGCGAGAACGACCCCGAGATGATGTGGCTGACCACCATGAACCCGGAAAGCCGCCGCCTGATCAAGGTAATGCCCACCGATGTGGTGCAGACCGCGCAGGTGTTCGATATCCTGCTGGGCGACAATCTGGCAGGCCGCAAGGAGCATATTGCTCAGCACGGCGCAGAGTATCTGGATGATCTGGACGTGTCCTGATAAACAGAACGATACCGTGCCAAAGCCTTCCCCCGGCCGGGGGAAGGTGGCGAGTTTACGAGCCGGATGAGGGCGCGGGCGGCAGCAATGCACCCCAAAAGCCCGAAACACGGCCTCTGGACAGTATGAGGAAACACAATGGCAAAAAAATCGACCAAGAAAACCTTAAAGCCGGTGCGCCCGCAGCTGGGTGACAGCGTTGAAATTTTAAACGCAGGCAGCGTGCTGGAGGATCCCATTACCCGTACGCTGGAAACCAACTATATGCCCTACGCCATGAGCGTCATCGTCAGCCGCGCGCTGCCGGAGATCGACGGCTTCAAGCCGGCGCACCGCAAGCTGCTGTACACCATGTACGAGATGGGTCTGCTCAAGGGCGCACGCACCAAATCTGCCAACATCGTGGGCAGCACCATGCACCTGAATCCCCACGGCGACGCCGCCATCTACGACACCATGGTGCGCATGGGCCGCGGCAACGAAAGCCTGCTGGTGCCCTTTGTGGACAGCAAGGGCAACTTTGGCAAGGCGTACAGCCGCGATATGTCCTGCGCCGCTGCCCGTTACACCGAGGCAAAGCTGGAAAGCGTGTGCGAGGAGCTGTTCCGGGATATCGACAAGGAGACTGTGGACTTTGTGCCCAACTACGACAGCACCACCACCGAGCCCACCCTGTTGCCGGTCACCTTCCCCACCATTCTGGCCAACAACACGCTGGGCATTGCGGTGGGCATGGCCTGCAACATCTGCTCCTTCAATCTGGCGGAGCTGTGTGCCACCACCGTGGCGCTGATGAAGGACGAGCACCACGATATCGGCACCACCATGCCCGCCCCGGACTTTGTGGGCGGCGGCCAGATCGTGTATGATGAAGCGCAGATGCGTGAAATTTACGAGAACGGCCGCGGCAGCGTAAAGGTGCGCGCCCGCTACAATGCAGTGCCCGGCGAAAATATGATCGAGGTCACCCAGATCCCGCCCACCACCACGGTGGAGGCCATCATGGACAAGATCGCGGAACTGGTCAAGACCGGCAAGGTCAAGGAGATCAGCGATATGCGTGACGAGACCGACCTGAACGGTCTGAAGCTGACGCTGGACCTCAAGCGCGGCGTGGATGCCGACAAGCTGATGGCAAAACTGTTCAAGGCCACCCCGCTGGAGGACAGCTTCAGCTGCAACTTCAACATTCTGGTGTCCGGTCAGCCCCGGGTCATGGGTGTGCGGGAGATTTTAAAGGAGTGGACGGCATTCCGCATTGAGTGTGTGCGCCGCCGCACCTACTACGACCTGCACGGCAAGGAAAAGCGGCTGCACCTGTTGCAGGGTCTTGCCGCCATCCTGCTGGATATCGACAAGGCGATCCGTATCATCCGCACTACTGAGGAGGAGACCGAGGTGGTGCCCAACCTGATGATCGGCTTTGGCATTGACGAGGTGCAGGCCGACTATGTGGCAGAGATCAAGCTGCGACACCTGAACCGGGAATACATCCTCAAGCGCACCGGCGAGATCGAGCAGCTGGAAAAGGACATTGCCGACCTGAACGATGTGCTGGCAAAGCCCGCCCGCATCCGCCGCATCATCATCAACGAACTGAACGATGTAGCGAAAAAATACGGCAAGCCCCGCTGCAGCGAGATCCTGTACGATCTGCCCGAGGAGGACGCCGCCGCCGAGGAAGAAGCTGTGCCGGACTACCCGGTGACCGTGTTCTTTACCCGGGAGGGCTACTTTAAAAAGATCCCGCCCCAGAGCCTGCGCACCGCCGGTGCGCACAAGCTGAAGGAGGGGGACGAGATCATCCAGCAGCTGGAGACCCGCAACAACGTGGAGGCGCTGTTCTTTACCGACAAGCAGCAGGTGTACAAGGTGCGTCTGGCAGAGCTGGAGGACGGCAAGGTGGCCCAGATGGGCATCTTCATCCCGGGACGGCTGGGCATGGACGAGGGCGAAAACGTGTTGAGCATGGTCATTACCGGCGATTACAGCGGCTTTATGCTGTTCTTCTTTGCCAGCGGCAAGTGCGCAAAGATCCCCCTCAGCTCCTACGCCACCAAGCAGAACCGTCGCAAACTGCTGAAGGCGTACAGCGATAAGGAACCGCTTGCCATGATGCTTTACCAGCCGGAGGAGACCGAGCTTGCCATCCGCACCAGTGCCAGCCGGATGCTGCTGGTGGGTACGGCGCAGATCGCCGCCAAGACCACCCGCGACAGTCAGGGTGTGGCGGTGGTCACCCTGAAAAAGAACCAGACCATCGCCTCGGTGGTACCGGCCGACACTTTAGAGCTGGCCAACCCACACCGCTATCGCGTGCGCAGCCTGCCCGCCACCGGTGCGCTGATCCGCGCCGAGGACGAGGGCGAGCAGATGAGCCTGCTGTGATGGCAGGCGGCGGAGAACTTTCCTTCGCAAATGAGTCCGGAACCCCCTGTTCCGCCCCAGTGCTGCGCACCGGGGCCCCACTTCGCCGGAATTTGCTCAGGAAACTCCCCGCCGCCTTTCCGAAAAGTCCCCTCCCGTGAAAAAGTAACTCCGAAACGACCGCAGTCGTTTCGGAGTTACAAATTATAAAAAATTTTCCGCTGTTATTGTCAGAGCGAAGCGGAGACAATTTTAAATCGTTTATCCTGAAAAGAGGAAGCAGTCATGCAAAATATCGACCTGATCTGTGTGGGCAAGCTGAACGCCAAATATTTTGCCGAGGGCGTGGCAGAGTACCAGAAGCGTCTGACGGCTTTTGCCGCTTTCCGCATCCTTGAGCTGCCGGAGGAAAAGATCGAGGAGAAAAACGCCTCGGACGCTGTGGTGAAAAAGGCGCTGGATAAAGAGGGAAAAGCCATCCTTTCCAGTGTGCGCAAGGGTGCTGCTATCGTGGCTATGTGCATCGAGGGCAAGCAGATCTCTTCCGATGAACTGGCGCAGTTTCTGGCACAGCGCGCCGGCAGCGGGGCAGGGGATGTGGCCTTTGTCATCGGCTCGTCCCACGGCCTGTCCGATGAGGTGAAAAAGGCCGCTGCCCTCAAGTTCAGCATGGGGCGCATCACCATGCCCCATCAGCTGGCACGGCTGGTGCTCACCGAGCAGATCTACCGCGCCTGCACTATCAATGCGGGCATGAAGTACCACAAGTAAAAAGTTTTATTTTGGCTCCCGGAACGTCTGCGAACGCTCCGGGAGCTCTTTTTACAGAAAAGCGTAAAAACTGCCGGAAAAGTGATTTTTGGCTTTTCTTTTGGAACAGATTTTATTATACTGATAACATGGAGCGATCTGCTGTAAAATACAGCAAAAAATACAGGATGGAAGAACCATGAAAAAATACAGAAGAGGACTGCGGCTGGCGGCCTGCCTGCTGGCACTGGCAACGTGTGCGGTGCTGCTTTGCAGCTGCCTGCATCCCGGAAAAGCCGACAGCTATACGGCAGCGATGCCGGTCATCGTGGTGGGCAGCGATAACTACCCGCCCTTCAACTATATGGGCACAGACGGCGCACCCACCGGCATTGACGTGGAACTGGCCACTGAGGCGTTCGGGCGGCTGGGCTACCGGGTGAAATTTGTGACCATCGACTGGGAAAAGAAGAAGGAACTGGTGGAAAACGACACCATCGACTGCATCTGGGGCAGCTTTTCCATGGATGGCCGCGAGGAAGAATACCAATGGGCAGGGCCTTATCTGTACAGCCGTCAGGTGGTGGCGGTGCGCTCCGATAGCGACATTCGCACTCTGCAGGATCTGGCCGGTAAGGTGGTGGCGGTGCAGTCCACCACAAAGCCGGAGGAACTGTTTTTGAATGCGGAGCAGAACGGTCTGCCCCGGCTGCGCAGGCTGTATTCCCTGCAGAATCGGGATCTGCTCTACACCACCCTGCTCAAAGGCTACGCGGACGCCTTAGCCGCCCACGAAAGCGCCATCCGGCAGTTCATGAAGGATTACAGCGTTGAATACCGCATTCTGGACGAGCCGCTGATGACGGCGCGGCTGGGCGTTGCCTTTGCCAAAGAGCGCGGCGATGACCTGCCGCAGCAGCTGACGGAGGTTTTTCGGGAGATGCTGGCAGATGGCACCGTCCGGCAGATCGTGAGCCGCTATCTGGACGACCCCGGGCACTATCTGGATGGACTGGAGGACAGCGCCCATGCATGACGGAATGGAAAAAGGGTCACTGGTTATCAGCCGGAAGCAGCACATTCTGATCTGTGCGCTTGCTGGGTTGCTGATACTGGGCGGTGTGCTGGGGCTTTCGGCCCACAGCGACCTGCAAAATGCAGAAAAGCAGTTTGAGGATACCATCAGCTATGTTAAGGAGCAGTGCACCAGCTACGATAACCTGAACCTTGCCACCGAGGCCAAAAGCCTGATGCGGGTGATGGAAAACGCGCAGCATCTGTGCAGCGAGATCGCCCGGGACCAGCAGGAGAACCCCGGGCGGGTGCTGGACGATGCCGCTATGGAAGAATATTTGCAGGATTATACCCTCAGCGGCATCCTTGTGCTTTCGGCAGAGGGCAAAATTTTGTGCGGTGCCTCACAGGATGGCCGGGTGGCTGACCCGCAGGTCCGGGAACAGATGGAAAAGGAACTGGCCGGTTCTATCGTGCTGAAGGTGGCCGACCACCCCCAGCAGGTCTATGCCGGGCGGACGGAAAAGGAGGACAGCTCCTATGTGGACACCGCAGCCTGTGCCCGGAAAGATGGGGACGGGGTGCTCGTGGTGTACTACCGCACCACGGCAGAATATGTGCGCAATTACAGTCTGTCCTATCAGAACTGCGTACAGGGCTATAACCCCGCTGTGGACGGCATTATCGTGGTGACCCGGGGCGACCGCATCGTGGCCAGCAACGATACCTCTTTGCTGGATACCACTGTGGACGAAAACCCCACCCTTTCTGCCTTAAAAGCGCGCAGCACAGACGGCGGCATGATCCATGTGCACAGCACCACCGGGCAGCAGTACGCCTACGGTATTGTGGGGCAGGGACGCAGCTTTTATATCTATGTTTACCGCCCGGAGCAGGAGGTGTATGCCTCTACCATGCGCAATGTGAGCATGGCGGCCTTTGCTTACATGGTCGTGCTGTTCCTTTTGCAATTGCTGCGCGGCAAGACTGCCCGGCGCTACCGGGAGCAGCAGCTGCGCCGGGAGCAGGAGTACCAGAAGACCCTCAAGGCGGCTGCGCTGAAGGCAGAGAGCGCAAACCTTGCCAAGACCGAGTTTTTGCAGCGCATGAGCCACGATATCCGCACCCCCATCAACGGCATCCGGGGTATGGTGGAGATCGGCGACCGCTGCCCGGAGGATATGGCGCGGCAGGCCGATTGCCGCAAAAAGATCTGGGAAGCTTCCACCCTGCTGCTGGAGCTGGTGAACGAGGTGCTGGATATGGGCAAGCTGGAGTCCGGCGAGGTGGTGCTGGAAAATGTGCCCTTTGATCTGCCTGAGCTGATGCACGAGATTACGGACGTGCTGGAAAAACAGGCGGAAGAGCGCGGTATTGTGCTGCACCGGGAATACGGCAGGCTGCCGCATCCACGGCTGGTGGGCAGCCCGCTGCACGTCAAGCGGCTGCTGATGAATGTGCTCAGCAATGCCATCAAGTATAACCGGGAGAAGGGGCGTGTGATGCTGGACTGCTTTGAATTGAGCAGCACCGGGGACAAGGTACAGATCTGCTTTGTCTGCGCGGATACCGGCATCGGCATGAGCGAGGAGTTCCAGCAGCGGATGTTCGAGCCCTTTACGCAGGAGAACGCCGGGGCATGCTCGGTATACGGCGGTACCGGCCTTGGCATGTCCATCACCAAAAGCCTTGTGGATAAGATCGGCGGCACTATCGGGGTGGAAAGCAAGCAGGGCGTAGGCACCACCTACACCATCACTTTGCCCTTTGCCATTGATCATACCGAGGCCGCAGAGCCGGAGCAGCAGCAGACAGACCTTACCGTGCTGCGTGGGCGGCAGGTGCTGCTGGCCGAGGACAACGCCCTGAACATGGAGATCATGGAGTTTTTGCTGAGCGATGTGGGCATAAAGGTGACCAAAGCCGCCGACGGACAGCAGGCGGTGGAGGCCTTTGCAGCCTCGCCGGTGGGCGGCTTTGATGCCATTCTGATGGACGTGATGATGCCGGTGCGGGACGGCCAAGAGGCTACCCGCGCCATCCGCGCCATGGACCGCCCGGACGCAAAGACCATCCCCATCTTTGCTATGACGGCAAACGCCTTTGCGGAGGACCGCCTGAAAGCGCTTCAGGCCGGTATGAACGAGCATCTGTCAAAGCCCATCGACCCGGATGCCCTGTACCGCCTGCTGGTAAAATACCTGACAGAGCGCAGCTGAACTGTTTGCCGGGCTTTACAAGCGGGGCAAAACATGGTACAGTAAATATACTGTGCTTGCGCAAGCCGCAAGCACGCCCGGCGGTGGGAAAGCCGCCGGAACACAACACGATACGACACGGCAAACCAGCCGCGGACGGAAAGGATGTACTACAATGGAACAGAGCGAAAAGACCCTTGACATGATCGTCAATCTTTGCAAGAACCGTGGTTATGTGTTCCCCGGTTCCGAGATCTACGGCGGTCTGGCCAACAGCTGGGACTACGGCCCCCTTGGCGTGGAATTCAAGAACAACGTCAAAAAGGCATGGCTGAAAAAGTTTGTGCAGGAAAGCCCCTATAACGTGGGTTTGGATGCTGCCATCATCATGAACCCGCAGACATGGGTGACCACCGGCCATGTGTCCAGCTTCTCGGACCCCCTGCTGGACTGCCGCGCCTGCAAGGCACGCCACCGCGCCGACAAGCTGATCGGTGAGGAGCACCCCGAGGTGAACGTGGACGCCATGAGCTTTGACGAGATGGACGCTTTCATCGCAGAGCACGAGGATATCGTCTGCCCCGTGTGCGGCAAGCACGATTTTACCCCCATCCGCAAGTTCAACCTGATGTTTAAGACCGCTATCGGCGTGACCGAGGATAGCTCCTCCACCTGCTATCTGCGTCCCGAGACTGCACAGGGCATCTTTGTCAACTTTGCCAACATCCAGCGCACCACCCGCCGCAAGCTGCCCTTCGGTGTGTGTCAGGTGGGCAAGGCCTTCCGCAACGAGATCACCCCGGGCAACTTCACCTTCCGCACCCGCGAGTTTGAGCAGATGGAGTGCGAGTTCTTCTGCAAGCCCGGCACCGATCTGGACTGGTTCGCTTACTGGAAGGACTACTGCGAGAACTGGCTGCTGAGCCTTGGCATCAAGAAGGAGCACCTGCGTCTGCGTGACCACGAGCCTGCAGAGCTGGCCTTCTACAGCCGCGCTACCACCGATATCGAGTATGCCTTCCCGTTCACCGACTGGGGCGAGCTGTGGGGCATTGCAGACCGTACCAACTACGACCTGACCCGCCATCAGGAGGCTTCCGGCAAGAGTCTGGAGTACTTCGACAGCGAGACCAACGAGCACTACATCCCCTACGTCATCGAGCCCTCTCTGGGCTGCGACCGCGTGGCGCTGGCCTTCCTGTGCGAGGCTTACGATGAGGAGCACCTGACCGACAGCAAGGGCAAGGAGGATATCCGCACCGTGCTGCATCTGCATCCGGCTCTGGCTCCCTACAAGTGCGCCGTGCTGCCCCTGAGCAAGAAGCTGGGTGAGAAGGCCATGGAAATCCGCAACGAGCTGAGCAAGTACTTCATGGTGGACTACGACGATACCGGTTCTATCGGTAAGCGCTACCGCCGCGAGGACGAGATCGGCACCCCGTTCTGCATCACTGTGGACTTTGACACTGTGGGCGACGAGGCCAAGGGCATTGCTGCCGACAACTGCGTCACCGTCCGTGACCGCGACACCATGGAGCAGGTGCGTATGCCCATCAGCGAGCTGAAGAGCTACATCGAGAGCAAGATCGAGTTCTAAAAAATACACTGTTACGCAAAAGCAGCCCCGCCGGTGCTCCGGCGGGGCTGCTTTTTTAGTGTCGTGACGACTGAAAAAAGTGGGTCAGAAACGTCCGCAGACGTTTCTGAGCCACAAAAATCGAAAATCGTCAGGCGGGCAGTTTACTGCTGGGCGAAGATCTTTACCTCGTCCTTGTCCATAAAGGCTGCGCCCGCAAAGCCTGCGGCTTCCAGCTGACCCAGCTGCTTGCCCAGCTTTTTGCCCTGCGGCAGCACGGTGACGTTGTACTGCTCGCGCAGCGCGGCGGCCTTGCTCAGCACGGCAGGGAAGTCGGTGTCCTTGCCGTACAACAGGGCGATCTTCTGCTTTGCACCGGGGATCTGGTATCCCTGCTCCAGCAGAATGCCGCACACCCGCTCGAAGCCGATGGAGAAGCCCACGGCGGGCACCTGCACGCCAAGGAACTTGCCCACCATGTTGTCGTAGCGGCCGCCGCCGGCCACAGCACCACTGAACTGCGGGCAGGTCACCTCGAACACCATGCCGGTGTAGTAGCCCTGACCGCGTACCAGACTGGGGCAGTAAGCCACCTGATAGCGGCCGGCAGCCAGCGTGTTGGCGGTAGCCAGCACATACTTCAGGTCGTTGGCAATGGCGGGGTCGGCGCAGCGGGCGGCTACGGCGTCCAGCGTCACGTCCCCGGCGGCAATAAAGTCTGCCAGTGCTTGGATGGCGCTTTCCGGCAGCTGCTTCTCGGTCAGCTCAGCTTTCACGCCCTCGGCACCGATCTTGTCCATCTTGTCAAAGGTAATGCAGACGGAGTCCAGCGTGTCGGCGGCAAAGCCCATGCTCTCCAGCATCCCGCGCAGGATGCGGCGGTCGTTGATGTTGACGGTAAAGCCGGTAAAGCCGATGTTCAGCAGTGCGCGGGTGGTCACGTCGATCAGCTCCACCTCGGCGTTGGGGGAGGCGTCACCCAGAATGTCGATGTCGCACTGCACAAACTCGCGCAGACGGCCCTTTTGCGGGCGCTCAGCGCGGAACACCCGGTCGGTCTGGATCACCTTGAAGGGGTTGGGCAGCTTGTCCTTGTTGGCGGCGTAGTAGCGGCTCAGCGGCAGGGTGAGGTCGTAGCGCAGACCCATATCGGACAGCTGCTTGGGGTCGCCGGTGTTCAGGGCAGCGGTCAGCTTGTCGCCGCGCTTGAGCACCTTGAAGATCAGGTTCAGGTTGTCGCCGCCCTCGGATTTGTCCAGATTTTCCATATCCTCCAGCATGGGGGTGGAGATGCGCTCAAAACCGGCAGAGCGGTAGGTCTCCAGAATCTTGCCCTGAATGTAATCGCGCAGGGTCTGTTCGGCGGGCAGCAGGTCCCGCATACCCTTCAAAGCCTGTGTTTTCATAACAGTAGTTCCTCTCTATCTGTAAATTGTACCCGCCCTCGATGCCTGAAAAGGGGCGGGAGCGTTTTTTAACTCAGTACTTTACCATTATAAAGGATAATGCCGGATTGTCAATCCAAATGGGCACACTATCGCAAATTGCACAAATCTTTGAGGTGAAGGTATGAAACAGCAGTTTGCAGCAAAACACCCGTGGACGATTCTGGCTGCGGGGGCAGCCATTCAGGTGCTTACCGGCTTACCGGCGGCTTGGGGCGTTTTTCAGCAGCCGGTCATGGAGGAATACGGCCTTTCGGAGCAGGGGGCGGGTTACGCCTTTGCGCTGCTCATCGCCGCCTTTGGGGTGGGGTGTGTGCTGGGCGGCTTTTTACAGGATAAAAAGGGGCCGCGCTGCGCGGCGTTGTGGGGCACAGCCCTGCTCTGCGGCGGCTTTTTTGCAGCGGCCTTTCTGCCGGGCTGGGCAGGGTGGGGGTTCTTTCTGGCCTTCAGCATCCCGGCGGGGCTGGGCACAGCCTTTTTGTACCCCTCTATCCAGTCCTGCGCCCAAAAGTGGTACGCGGGCCGCAAGGGGCTGGCGACCGGGGTCATCGGCGGTGCAGTGGGACTTTCCGGCGCGTTCCTTACCCTGTTCGTCCGGGCGGCGCTGCGGGGCTTTGGCCCGGTGCAGGGGATCCGGGGCGCGTTCTGGGCGCTGGGCGCGCTCACCCTGCCGGTGTGCCTTGCAGGCAGTGCGGTGCTCAGCGACCCGCCGCAGAAAAAACAGCAGCCAAGCAGCAAAAACACCCTCGACCTCTCCCCGGGACAGATGCTGCGCACAAAGCAGTACTGGTTGTGTGCGGGCGCGGTGTGCTTTTCCACCCCGGCGGTGCTGTTGTTCAGCCCCATCATCTTAAAACTGGGCATGGAGCGAGGACTGGACGAGACTGCTGCGCTGTGGAGCATCGTACTGGGCAGCGTGGGCAGCGCTGCGGGACGGATGCTGATGCCCATGCTCAGCGACCACATCGGCCGCCGCGCCACCGACCTTGGGCTGTTTGCGGCTTCGCTTGGGCTGTCGGCGGCGTTCTGGGCGGCGCGGGGCTGGTGGGTGGTGGTGTGCTACGCCGGGCTCACCTTCTGCTACTCGGCGCTGGCTGCGGTGCTGCCCGCCCTTTCCACCGACCTGTTCGGCCTGCCCCACGCGGGGGTGAACTACGGCTTTCTGGCGCTGGGGCAGAGCGTGGGCAGCCTTGCGTTCCCCTTTGCAGCCAACCTGCTGGCGCTGGAGAACGGGCGGCACCTGCTTGCCATGGCCGGTGCGGCGGCGGGTTTTGCAGCTATCTGGGCGCTGCATCCGGTGCAGAAAGACCCGCGCTGAAACGCGCAAAAAGAAAATGGTGCAAAAAGTTTGCCGGTGCTTACGGCAGAATTGACAAAAACTTGACGATTGTTTTGTATAAAGCGGTGGAAATGCCAGTTAGCTCTGCATGACCGTAAAACCCGGCTGTACTTTTTGCAGGAAATGACTTGCAAAATTCGTCCGTTTTCTCTATAATAAAATCATGCGTGGTAGTACCGGTGCAGGCGCTGAAAGAGAGCAGCGCACCCGGTTCGGATGCAAGCAGTATGGAACAGCAGCTGTGCCGGCAGGGCGCGGCGGCGGTTTTGTGCTGCCAAAGCGACATTTGTCAAAAGGAGAGTATGATTATGACCTATTCGCAGCAAGTACAGAATATGTGCCCGATCACCAAAGGTCCTAAGCATGGTCCGGCTCCCATCCCCGAAGAGGGCGCATGGGTCAAGGCCTATGAGATCAAGGACATCAGCGGCTACACCCATGGTGTGGGCTGGTGTGCACCCCAGCAGGGCACCTGCAAGCTGTCCCTGAACATCAAGAACGGCGTCATCGAAGAGGCTCTGGTGGAGACCATCGGCTGCTCCGGCATGACCCACTCTGCTGCTATGGCAGGCGAGATCCTGCCCGGCAAGACCATTCTGGAAGCTCTGAACACCGACCTGGTGTGCGACGCTATCAACGTGGCTATGCGCGAGCTGTTCCTGCAGATTGTCTACGGCCGCAGCCAGACCGCTTTCTCTGAGGACGGTCTGCCCATCGGCGCAGGTCTGGACGACCTGGGCAAGGGTCTGCGCTCCATGACCGGCACCATCTTCTCCACCAAGGAGAAGGGCGTGCGCTATCTGGAGCTGACCGAGGGCTACATCAACAAGCTGGCAGTGGACGCTAACGATGAGGTCATCGGCTATCAGTTCGTTAAGCTGGGCAAGATGATGGAGGATATCCGTCACGGCAAGACCCCCAACGAGGCTTACGAGAAGAATGTGGGTACTTACGGCCGCTTCAGCAAGGAGCAGGGCGCTGTGAAGTACATCGACCCGCGTGAGGAATAAGAGAGGAGGAACAACTCAATGGCAACTTTTGAATCTATGGATCGCCGTATGCCTAAAATCGAGGCATGCCTGAAGGCTAACGGTCTGGAGTCTCTGGACGCTTGCAACGAGATGCTCCTCACCAAGGGCATCGACTGCGACAAGATCGTCCGCGGCGTGCAGCCCATCTGCTTTGATAACGCTGTCTGGGCTTACACTCTGGGCACTGCTATCGCTGTGAAGCGCGGCCTGACCGACGCTGCCGAGTGCGCAGCTGCTATCGGTGAGGGTCTGGAAGCTTTCACCATCCCCGGCTCTGTTGCTGAGCAGCGTCAGGTCGGTCTGGGTCACGGCAACCTGGGCGCTCGTCTGCTGAGCGAGGACACCACCTGCTTCGCTTTCCTGGCAGGCCACGAGTCCTTTGCTGCTGCTGAGGGTGCTATCGGCATCGCACGCACCGCAAACAAGGTCCGCAAGACCCCCCTGCGCGTCATCCTGAACGGCTTGGGCAAGGACGCAGCTTACATCATTTCCCGTATCAACGGCTTCACCTATGTGCAGACCGAGTACGATATCCCCACCCAGACCCTGACTGTGGTCAAGGAGATCCCCTTCTCCGAGGGTGAGCGTGCAGCCGTTAAGTGCTACGGCGCTAACGACGTTATGGAAGGCGTTGCCATCATGAAGAAGGAGGACGTGCAGTGCTCCATCACCGGTAACTCCACCAACCCCGTCCGCTTCCAGCATCTGGTTGCCGGCACCTACAAGAAGTGGGCTATCGAGAACGGCAAGAAGTACTTCTCCGTCGCTTCCGGCGGCGGCACCGGCCGTACCCTGCACCCCGATAACGTGGCTGCAGGCCCCGCAAGCTACGGCCTGACCGACTCTCTGGGCCGCGTGCACGGTGATGCTCAGTTCGCAGGCTCCTCTTCTGTGCCCGCACACGTTGAGATGATGGGTCTGATCGGCATGGGCAACAACCCCATGGTCGGCGCCACCGTTGCCTGCGCTGTTGCTGCAGCTCAGGCCAACGCCTAAGTCTTTCCTAAGTTTCAGCGAGGGGGAGCTGCTTTCCGAATGAGCAGCTTCCCCTTTTTTGCTGATAGATATCCGAACACAAGCAACCCAAAACAAGAAGGATGAAACAATGAAAAAGAATCAGATCCGCAAGAGCGTGGCTGCGCTGGCCATGGCGGCTGTTGTAAGCGTCAGCCTGTTGGGCTACGGCTGCGGCAGCAAGTCTGCCTCCTCCACCGCAGGCGTGTCCGGCGAGTTCACCGGTACAGCCAAGGGCATGGGCGGCGATGTTACCGTCACCCTGACCCTGACCGACGGCAAGATCACCGGCTGCACCGCCGAGGGCAAGGATGAGACCCCCGGCATCGGCACCATGGCTCTGGAGCAGCTGCCCGGCGCCATTGCCGAGAGCGGCAGCATTGCCGTGGACGGCGTGGCCACCGCAACCATCACCTCCGACGCCATCAAGGAGGCTGCTGCTGCCGCTCTGGTCGCAGCCGGCCTGAACGCTGATGACTACAAGACCGAGGTCAAGGCCGAGGAAAACAAGGCCGAGGACTCCACCATTGATGCAGACATTGCCATCGTGGGTGCAGGCGGTGCAGGCATGACTGCTGCCATCACTGCTGCTGCCGAGGGCAAGAGCGTGGTCATTCTGGAAAGCCAGCCCATGGTGGGCGGCAACTCCGTGCGCGCTACCGGCGGCATGAACGCCGGCAAGACCGTGTATCAGGATGAGAACGAGTTCGGCGAGTCCGCAGGCGTGGAAAAGACCCTGAAGACCGCTGCTGAAAAGTACGCCGACAACGCCACCATCACCGCTTTGGCAAAGACCGTCTCTGAGCAGTGGGCAGCTTATCAGGCAGACCCCAAGGGCTACTTCGACTCTGTGGAGCTGATGGAGCTGGACACCATGATCGGCGGCAAGGGCATCAACGACCCCGCTCTGGTGGAGACTCTGTGCTCTAACAGCGCTGACGCCATCGACTGGCTGGACGAGCACGGCATCACTCTGCACAGCGTTTCCAGCTTCGGCGGCGCATCCGTCAAGCGTATCCATCGCCCCGTGGATGCTGAGGGCAAGACCCTTTCTGTGGGCTCTTACATGATCCCCCTGCTGCAGGAGAACTGCGACAAGGCCGGCGTGCAGACCCTGCTGAACACCACCGCTACCGAGCTGCTGACCGATGCAAACGGCGCTGTTGTGGGCGTGAAGGCTACCGGTTCCACCGGCGAGACCATCACCGTGAATGCCAAGGCTGTGGTGCTGACCACCGGCGGCTTCGGCGCAAATCTGGACATGGTCACCGAGTACAAGCCCGAGCTGAAGGGCTTTATGACCACCAATGCCGCAGGCGCACAGGGTCAGGGCATTGAGATGGCTACCGCTGTGGGCGCTGACACTGTGGACATGGATCAGATCCAGATCCACCCCACCGTGGAGGCTAACACCGCTGCTCTGATCACCGAGGGTCTGCGCGGCGACGGCGCTGTGCTGATCAACGCCGAGGGCAAGCGCTTCATCGATGAAGTGGGCACCCGTGACGTGGTTTCTGCTGCCGAGATCGCTCAGACCGGCAGCTACAGCTGGCTGGTGGTGGATCAGGCTATGGTCGATGCCTCCAGCGTCATTCAGGGCTACATCAAGAAGGGCTACACCGTGACCGGCCAGACCTACGAGGAACTGGCAAAGGCTATGGGCGTGGACGAGGCTGCTTTTGCCGAGACCATGAAGACTTGGAACGGCTACGTTGCCGCCAAGAACGACCCCGACTTTGGCCGCACCAGCTTTGCAAAGGCTCTGGATACTGCTCCCTACTATGCTATCAAGGTCACCGCAGGTGTGCACCACACCATGGGCGGCCTGAAGATCAACACCAACACCGAGGTGCTGAAGGCTGACGGCTCTGTGATCCCCGGCCTGTTCGCAGCAGGTGAGGTGACCGGCGGCGTGCACGGTGCAAACCGTCTGGGCGGCAACGCTGTGGCCGACTTTACCGTCTTTGGCCGCATTGCCGGTGCAGCTGCCAGCAAGTACGCTGCATGAGCATAAAGCAAAAAAATTCTGACACCGCCGCCCCCAAGGGCAGCGCGTGGAAGAAAAATGTGATCTTTGCACTGGTGGTGCTGGCACTGGCCGCAGGTATTTTTCTTGCGGTGCGGGCGCAGCACCCCGCCAAGGGCAGCGGCTTACAGGCCGTTGTGGATTTCGGTGACGGCGTTACCGAGACCCTGCCCCTTGCGCAGGATCATGATTACCTGTACGAGGTAGGGGACTACATCGTGCATCTGCAGGTGAAGGATGGTGCCATCGCGTTTTTGGACAGTCAGCGCCCGGACCATGTCTGTGAGCAATTCGGCTGGCTGGACAAGGACGGCGCATGGGCCGCCTGTGTGCCCGCAGGGGTGTATGTGGTGGTAGAGCCCATCACAGACGCAGGGTAAAAAAGAATAAATCAGCCGGGCCTTCGGGTCCGGCTGATTTTCTTTTTGAGGGAAAAACGGCAAAAGAACCCTCTCAGGCATCGCTGTGCGATGCCAACTCCCCCGAAGGGGGAGCTTTTTGGCGTGAGCCGATAGTTGCAGAGAATCTCCCCCATCTGAGATTCTGAAAAGCCTGCGGGCTTTTCAGAACCCTTTTTCACAGGAAGGAGAGCAGAGGAGAGGCAGTTTGAATCGTATTATATAAAGATAAGCAACTGCTCAGCGGCGCACAAAGAAAGCCATTCTTTGTTAAAAAAGTCTGAAACTTTGTGGAAATGCCGTGAAACGAAAATTGGACGCTTGTTTATCGGGGCAAAATGCGATACACTACAAATAAGAGTTTCTGACGGGTGCTTTTGCAAAAAGCACCTTGTCATAAAAGAACCTAGGAGGAACGGCAAGAATGATCTGGAACAAGTCTAAACAGCCCGCCGACCCGCAGCAGGACGCAGCGGCTGCACCCAAAAAAGGCGGTGCAGCAGCCTTTGCCCAAAAGAACTGGAAGTGGCTGGTGCCGGTGGCCATCGTGGTGCTGGCAGGCGGCTGGTGGCTGCTGAAGCCCAAGGGTGCAAAGCCCGCCAACGTGGATACTTCCTATACAGAAGCAGTGCCGGAGACCCGGGATGTCTCCAACACGCTCAGCGGCACTGGTACGCTGAAGCCTGCCAATACTTACAGCGTCAAATCGCTGGTGCCCGGCAAGGTGCTGACCGGCGGCTTTGAGGAGGGCGATATCGTGGAGGAGGGCACTGTGCTCTACACGGTGGATTCCTCCGATGCAACCACCAAGGTGGAGCAGGCAGCCATCACCCTGCAGCAGGCGCAGCGCAGCTACGACAAGACCGCCGACCATCAGTATGTGCGTGCCGAGGTGGCGGGCGTCGTCAGCAGCCTGAAGGTGAACAAGGGCGATGAGGTAAAGAGCGGTCAGGAGGTGGCCGTGGTGCGGGACAGCTCCAAGATGAATCTGGTGCTGGAGTTCCCGGCTGCGGATGCTGCTAACTTCTCGGCGGGGCAGACCGCCCAGGTGACGCTGGACGGTACTTTTGAGGTGCTGCCCGGCACTATTACCGCTGTGACCGGCACCGATGCCCTGAGCACGGGCAACCTGCTCACCCGCACTGTGACCCTCTCGGTGTCCAATGCGGGTGGTCTGACCACGGCACAGGCTGCAACGGCTACTATCAACGGGGTGAGCTCCATTGCAGCAGCCAACTTCCAGTATCAGGCCGAGCGTACCCTGACTGCGCTGGCTTCCGGTACCGTCACCGCCATCAATGTGCGGGAGGGCGGCAGCGTGAACAAGGACGATATCATCCTGACCCTCAGCGGTGAGGAACTGACAGAGTCCATCCAGTCTGCCTCCGAGACCCTGCGCGGCGCGGAACTGTCCATGCAAAATATGCAGGACGCCATGGATAACTACACCATCACCTCGCCCATCAGCGGCACCATCATCGAGAAAAATGCCAAGGTGGGCGATGCCCTGAGCACCGGCAGCGACCTGTGCACCATCTACGACCTGAGTTATCTGGAAATGACCATCAACGTGGACGAGCTGCAGGTCAGCAGCCTGAAGGTGGGGCAGTCCGTACAGGTGACCGCAGATGCCGTGAAGGATAAGACCTACGAGGGCTTGGTCACCCGTGTGTCCATGAAGGGTGATACCAGCGGCGGTACCACCACCTACCCGGTGACCGTGCGCATTGACGAGACCGATGGTCTGCGCCCGGGCATGAATGCCAACGCCGAGATCGTGGTGGCGCAGGCGAAAAATGCGCTCACCGTGCCCAATGCCGCCATTGTGCGGGGCGGTTATGTGCTGGTGCGGCAGGATTCTCCCAGCGCCGTGAACGCCGATGATTCCATGAGCGCACCGGAGGGCTATGTGTATGTCAAGGTCAAGACCGGTGTCAGCGACGACAACTATACGCAGGTGACCAGCGGCCTGTCCGAGAGTGATACCATCGCCTACGACCCCAGCTCCGTGAGCAGCGACAGCTACTATGACGACGGCGGCTATGACGATATGGACGGCGAAGTGATCGGCGGCGCCGGAAACAATGCAGACCTTGCCGAGGGCGGCGAGGAGACGCTGCCGGAGGAGACGGAAAACGGTGAAGCCCCCGCAGCGGACGCTGAAGAGCCCGCAGAGGGCATCGACCCCGCCGAGGCCGGCGCAGTCGTGGTGGATTGACGCAGGAGGGATGAATGAGCGCTCTGATCGAGTTTGATGAAGTCTGCAAATATTACCAGATGGGCGATACCACGGTAAAGGCTGCCGACCACATCACCATGAAAATCGAAAAAGGCGAGTTCGTGGCCATCGTGGGTCAGTCCGGTTCGGGCAAATCCACCTGCATGAACATCATCGGCTGTCTGGATGTGCCTACCTACGGCACCTACCGGCTCAATGGCCGGGATGTGGGCAAGATGAACCGCAACGAGCTGGCCGCTGTCCGCAACGAGATGCTGGGCTTTATCTTCCAGCAATACAATTTGCTGCCCAGGCTGAACCTGATGGAAAACGTGGAGGTGCCGCTGGTGTATGCGGGCATCTCCCGCGCCGAGCGCCACATCCGCGCCCGGGAGGTGCTGGAGCAGGTGGGGCTTGGCGACAAGCTGAAAAACCGCCCCAACCAGCTTTCCGGCGGCCAGCAGCAGCGCGTGTCCATTGCGCGGGCACTGGTGCGCAACCCGCCGGTCATTCTGGCGGACGAGCCCACCGGCGCGCTGGACTCCCATACCGGCCGCGAGGTGCTGGGGCTTTTGCAGCAGCTGCACAAGCAGGGACACACCGTAGTGCTGATCACCCACGACAATTCCATTGCCGTGCAGGCCGACCGCATCATCCGGCTGGAGGACGGTCAGGTGGTGTATGACGGCGACTCCCACGCACCGGAGGCCATGGTGCAGCCCACCCTGCTGCCCGAAACGCCGGAAAAGGAGGAACAGGCATGATCTTTGAAACCTTCCGGCAGGCCATCCAGAACGTGTGGAGCAACAAGCTGCGCACCTTTCTGACCATGCTGGGCATCATCATCGGCGTGATGGCGGTCATCGTCATCGTGGGTCTGGGCAACGGCATGACCAAGAGCATGCGGGACAGCTTTTCCGCACTGGGCACCAACACCCTCAGCATTCAGGTGTGGGGCTACGGCTCCCGCTCCGTGTCGGTGGAGGAGATGTATGATATCTGCCAGCGGCATTCCGACCTGATCAAGGCGGTGTCGCCGCAGGTCAACTTCAGCGGCAAAGCCAGCGGTACGCTGAAGATCGGTACCACCAGCTACCGCTGGTCCAACATGAGCGGTGTGGACGAAAACTTTACCGAAATGAAGAATTACCAGATCGTTCAGGGGCGCGGCCTGCAATACATGGATATGCAGGACAACAAGCAGGTCTGCGTCATCGGCGATTACCTCAACCGCGTAGCCTTTGGCGGCAACGGTGTGGGGCAGACGCTCAAGATCGGTGCCAACAAGTTCCGCGTCGTAGGTGTGCTGTCTGCCAAAGTCAGCGACCCCACTATGCAGCAGGGCAGCGATGACGATTGCGTTTACCTGCCCTACACCACCGTGATGCGGCTTTCCAGCCAAAGCATGGTGGACTGCTACACCGCCATGATGGCCGACGAAAGCCTTGCCAACGAGGCCAAGAGCACGATGGAAGAGGAATTGATGTCGATCCTCAAGACCGAAAACGGCTACTATGTGTACAGCGCCAGCGAGTGGCTGGAGGAAATGAACAAGATGATCAACATGGTCATCGTGATACTTACCGGCATTGCCAGCATCTCGCTGCTGGTGGGCGGCATCGGCATTATGAACATCATGCTGGTGTCTGTGACCGAGCGCACCCGCGAGATCGGCATCCGCAAGGCGCTGGGAGCAAAGGAGCGCACCATTCTGGCGCAGTTTGTGGTGGAAGCAGCCACCACCTCCGCGCTGGGCGGCGTTTTAGGTATTGCACTGGGCTATGCGGTGTCCATGGCGGCAAACAAGGTGCTGCCCATGTTCATGACCGATACCACCGTTACGGTAAGCCCCTCCTTCAACTCCATTGTGGTGGCCTTTGGCATCTCGGTGGGCATCGGCGTGCTGTTCGGCTACCTGCCGGCGCGGCGCGCAGCCCGGCTGAACCCCATTGAAGCATTGCGCTACGATTGATCGCGGCGGCGTGATAAACAAAGAACAAGAGGTACGACCAATGAAAAAACGGATTCTCGCATTTCTGCTGGCGGTCAGCATTGCGGTGTCGGTGCTGGTGCTGCCGGTCTCGGCGGCCAGCATCAACAACACGGCCCTGCAGACGGCTATTACTCTGGGCGCTGTGCCCACCGGTCAGGAGCTTAGCGCCAACATTACCCGCGGCGCTTTTGCCAAAATGCTGGTGTCCTTTTCCACCTACCGGGAGAGCGTAGGCGCGCAGGGCACGGTGGGCACCCTGTACCGGGATGTGCCCGGCAGCTCCCAGTGGGCACCCTACATCCGCATTGCAGTGCAGCAGGGCTGGATGAACGGTTACACCGACGGCTCCTTCCGCCCGGACAACACCGTTACGCTGGAGGAAGCCTGCGCAGCGGTGCTGAAGCTGCTGAGCTATAAGACTACCGACCTGACCGGCTCCTTCCCACAGGCACAGCTGAACAAGGCACAGCAGATTGGTCTGCGGGATCAGCTGACCTGCACGCAGGGACAGGCCATGACCTACGAGCAGAGCACCCTGCTGCTGTACAACGCCCTGCGCGCCAACACCGCCAGCGGCAGCGCTTACGGCAGCTCGCTGGGCTTTACGGTGTCCAACGGTCAGGTGGATACCTCTTCGGTGCTGCTCAAGAGCCGCAAGGGTCCCTTTGTAGCAGAAGAGGGCACCCAGCTGCCCTTTACGCCGGTGAGCGTCTACCGCAACGATAAGGCCTCTGCTTCGGCAGAGCTGAACAAGTACGACGTGTACTATTACAGCGAAAGCCTGCAGACGGTGTGGATCTACACCCGCCGCGCCGCAGGCCGCATTACGGCGGTATCGCCCAGCGCCAGCGCGCCCACCGCGCTGACCGTGGCGGGCAGCAATTACACGCTGGGCAGCTCTGCCGTGGCGTCCAAGATCTCCTCCCTGAACGGCGGCGGCGTGGGCGAAGTGGTCACCCTGCTGCTGGGCATGGACAACGAGGTAGCCGATGTGATCACCGGCGAGGAAGCCGACAGCGTGTTCTACGGCGTGGTGCAGACCGCTACCCGCAGCCTTGTAGAGGATAACGGCGCAGACGTGCTGCAAAAGATCTCGGTGATGTGCACCGACGGCATTACCCGCACTGTGAATATCGACAAAAGCCTGAACTACCCCACCGGCTGGCTGGTGGAGATCAGCGTGACCCCCGAAGGGGAGCAGGTGACCGCCATCGAGTCCAAATCGGTCAGCGGCACCATCAACGACACCGCCACCGCGCTGGGGGACTATGCTCTGGCCGATGACGTACAAATTCTGGATACGACATCGGAGGGGTTGGCTGGGACGGTTCGTCCCAGCCGAATAGCGGGGACAAAGCTGAACGCACTGGCCGTGCGTTACTATACGCTGAATGAGCAGGGACAGATCGACCGCCTGATCCTGAACGATGTCACCGGTGATCTGTGGAAATACGGCGTGCTGGACGATGTGAAGAATCTGGCCTTCAACGCCAGTTCCATTCTGGGCACCCTGACCGGCAGTGGCTCCTCCGGCTCGGGGGATAGCTCTTCCGGGGACAGTTCTTCCGGCTCCGGCAGCGGTTCTACCGGGGACGGCTCTTCCGGTTCCGGCTCTACCGGCGGCACCACCAACACCACCACCGTGGTGGACGATCTGCGCAGTGTGCTGGTGCCCACCACCAGCGAGATCCTGTGGGGCGTCATTGACGGCTCGCTGCTGAGCACGGTCTGGAACCGCATCACCAGCAGTTCCGGCTCGCTGCTGAGCATCGGTCTCAAGCAGCTGGCCAACATTACCGGCCAGCCTATGAGCACCATCCTCAACTTTGTGGGCGGCGGCGCTACCTACATCTGCTACGTCAACGGCAGTCAGGCCAGCTTTTCCACCTCCATCAAGTATCCGGTGCTGGCGGGCGGTCTGGCAGTGCGGCAAAACGTGAACGGCACGGTAAAGGCCATGATCCAGCTGATGCCCATGAAGATCGATCAGGTGGGTGCAGCCTCGGTGATAAGCAACGGCACCCGCTACGAGACGGCTGACGATATGCAGGTGTACCTGTGGTACAAGGGACAGTATTACGCCACCAAGCTCTCTGAGGTGAACTCTGAGGGCTACTACCTGACTGGCTGGTACGATAACTTTGGCTGCGCAGCAGGCAAGCGCGTGCGGGTGATCGTGGCGGTCAAAAAGGACTGATGGACTACTATGACCCCCGGCGCAGGGCGCTGCGGGCGGTACGGCAGCTGCTCTACCCGCGCGAGTGCCCCTTCTGCGGCCGGGTGCTGGGGGATGTACGAGATTGCCCGGACTGTGCAGTGCAGCTGGAAACGCTGCGTCGCAAGCCGGGCATCCGGCTGGACCCGGCGCAGCACTATATCAGCAATCTGGCCGGTGCGGCTGCGCCCTACCGTTACAGCGGCTGTGTGCGGCGCGGCATCCTGAACGCAAAGTATCAGGGCAAGCCGTGGCGGGCTGTGGAGATGGGCAACCGTCTGGTACAGCTGGCCTTTGGCGGTGAACTGACCGTGCAGTACGGCGAGCTGCTCCCGCAGCCGGCGCCGTGGGCGGCCATCGGGTACGACCTGATCGTACCGGTGCCGGCCTCCGGTAAAAGGCGCGGCTACAATGTGCCGGAACTGATGGCGCTGCCGCTGGCCAAGGCTATGGAGGTGCCGCTGGCACCGCAGGCACTGGAGCGCACCCGGGCAAAACGGCATCAGGCCGGTCTGCCGCTGGAACAGCGCATCGCCAACGTGGCAGGTGCTTTCCGGGCGGCGCAGCCGCAGCAGCTGGAGGGTAAGCGCATCCTGCTGGTGGATGACGTCATCACCACCGGCACAACGGCTGCTGCCTGCGCACAGGCACTGCTGCACGCCGGGGCAGACAGCGTGTTCGCGCTGGCCTTTGCCACGGTGGAGTTTGTCGCACCGCCGGACGACACCACCCCTATCCATGAGGACGATGAGGAAGATGTGTATCGCGATTTTTGAAAATAACGCTCTTTCGCGCATCCTTTTGGCGGGCAAAAGCCGGGACAGTAAAATGTAAAAACTGCATCAGAAATTTGGAAAAAGCGCTTGACAAAACGGGAAAAGTCGGGTATACTAATCAAGCTGTGAGCGGCAAACGCAAACAGATATCCGGGTGTAGCGCAGTTTTGGTAGCGCGCTTGAATGGGGTTCAAGAGGCCGTGAGTTCGATTCTCGCCACTCGGACCAAACAGAAATAATCCGAACTTGTTTCCGATAGGAGATGGGTTCGGATTATTTGTTTTCTTCGGAAAATTCGATGTCCGGCATTTTTAGTGTTGGCCGATTAATTTTAATGGAATCTTTATACTTCTACAATTTTCTTTACGACTCTTTTATCTATTCCATGCTAGACTTTATACACACGGACAGGTAAAGGAGCTTTTATGATTCAATATCCTCGTTACAGGCAGCACCGTTTTTCTTCTTTTCAGGTCATTATTGCAGGTTTTGCGGCAGTTGATCTGGTGGGCGCATTGCTTCTGATGCTCCCGATCGCTGCACAGCAGCGGTGCGTTACACCGTTCCATGAGGCGCTGTTTACTTCCACCTCTGCCCTTTGTGTGACCGGACTGGTGGTACAGGATACCGGCAGCTACTGGTCGGCATTCGGGCAGAGTGTGATCCTTCTTCTGATCCAGATCGGAGGATTGGGTGTCATTACGGTGGGCGCTGCCTTTGCGCTGCTTTCCGGGCGAAAGATCTCCCTCAAGCAGCGCAGCACGATGCAGGAAGCTACGGCTGCCCCACAGATGGGCGGCATCGTGCGGCTGACAGGCTTTATTCTGCGGATCACCGCCCTGTTTGAATTGGCCGGTGCTGCACTGCTGCTGCCGACATTTTGCGCCGATTATGGTTTGCGCGGGATCTGGTATGCACTGTTTCATTCCATTTCGGCGTTCTGCAATGCCGGCTTTGACCTACTGGGAACAGAGGGTGCAAAATTTGTTTCGCTGACACGGTATGCAGGTGACCCATTGCTTACCACAGTGATCGCGGCCCTGATCGTCTTTGGCGGCCTTGGCTTTCTGACATGGGAGGACATTTGTACATACCGCCTTGACTTTCACCGCTATCGGATGCAGAGCAAGGTGATCCTTGTCACAACGGCGTTTCTTCTGGTGATGCCGGCGCTGTACTTTTATTGCTTCGAGTTCACGGCAGGCTCTGCCCGGCAGCGCATTTTATTGTCGATGTTCCAATCCGTTACCCCTCGTACTGCCGGCTTTAACACCGCTGATCTTGCTGCGATGGGCAGCACTTCACAGGCATTGATGGTGGTTCTGATGCTGTTGGGCGGTTCGCCCGGCTCCACGGCAGGCGGCATGAAAACCACAACATTTGCCGTTCTGCTGGCCAATATGTGGGCGACCTTCCGCCGCAGAGAAGATGCGGAATTTTTCGGGCGGCGCATAGATAGTTCTGCGGTCAAGAATGCTGCCACGATCGCAGGGATGTATTTGACGCTGTTCTTCCTCGGAGCCTTTGTCATTGCTACGGCAGAGCAGCTGCCGATGTCGGTCTGTTTGTATGAGACTGCTTCGGCTGTGGCAACGGTGGGTCTGACATTGGGCATCACGCCGCAGTTGGGCATCCTTTCGCAGGGGGTGCTGATCGCACTGATGTTTTTAGGACGTGTTGGCGGATTGACGTTGATCTATGCGGCATTTGGCAGCAGCCCTGCCCACTCTCGTCTGCCGCAGGAGAAAATCGCAATCGGATAAAGGAGACAAGTATGAAATCGATTCTTTTGATCGGGCTTGGCCGTTTTGGCCGCCATATTGCGCAGGAACTGAATGAACTGGGTCATCAGGTCATGGCGATCGACAGCAATGAGGACCGTGTGAACGCTGTGCTTTCCTATGTGACGAATGCACAGATCGGTGACAGCACCAGCGAATACTTTCTGCGTTCCCTTGGCGTTGGCAATTTTGATGTGTGTATCGTAACCATCGGCGGCAATTTTCAGAGTTCGTTGGAAACAACATCACTGCTCAAGGAGCTGGGCGCAAAGCTTGTGGTCTCGCGTGCAGAGCGGGATGTACAAGCCAAGTTTCTGCTGCGCAACGGTGCGGATGAAGTGGTCTACCCGGAAAAGCAGCTGGCAAAGTGGGCAGCGATCCGATACAGCTCCGAACACATTCTCGATTATATCGAGCTGCAGGACGACCACGCCATCATGGAAGTGACTATTCCGCCGGAATGGATGAATCGCACGATCGGCGAGATCAATATTCGAAAAAAGTATAACATCAACATTCTTGCACTGAAAAAAGACGGAAAGCTCGATATGAGCATTACGCCGGATACGCAGCTGTGCCGGGATGAAAGTATGCTGGTTTTGGGGAAATACGCATCGATCCAGAAGTGTTTCCGGCTCTAAAATGATAGGACGGATCGTATGGATGTCGCTTTGTTATTGATGGTTCTTGGAGTCATGTTGAGTGGTTTCCGGGCAGCAGATGCGCTGGATCACATACGACGGGAGATCCTTCGACAGGAAGGAAAAAGACGTGGCTGGTGGTCGTGACCATCAAATTGTGCTATACTGTGGGCAAGGCAGGTGATCTTTATGAATCAGAACGACCAACCCACTGAACATATTCTGGCGTGTCTGTCGTCCTCTCCCTCCAATGCAAAGATCGTGCGGACGGCAGCAACGATGGCAAAGGCGTTTGGAGGGACCTTTACAGCTCTGTATGTCCGGACGCCTGACTCGGATCAGATGGGAAAAGAAGACTGTCGGCGCTTGCAGCAGCACATTCGTATGGCAGAGCAGGCAGGTGCCGACATTTCTACGATCTACGGGGATGACATTCCGCAGCAGATCGCAGAGTTTGCCCGCATCTCCGGCATTACAAAAATCGTACTGGGGCGCTCCAGCGTACATCGCCGCCATTTCTGGAGTGGACCGTCACTGACTGAAAAATTGACGCTGACTGCGCCTAATCTGGATATTTATATCATCCCGGATGCTTCTGCAGAGAACGGCTACGGCTCAGGAAAAAAGCTGTTCACCCGTCCGCTTCTGCCGTCTGTCCGTGATCTGCTGATCACCGCAGGCATCCTGAGCTGCATCACGCTCATCGGCTTCTTTTTCTTACAACTGGACTTTGCACGCTATAATATTATTATGCTCTATATGCTGGGGGTGCTGTTCACCGCATTGTGTACCAGCGGTTACACCTGCGGTGTGCTGGGGTCCGTTGCCAGTGTAGCATTGTACAATTTCTTCATGACCGAGCCATACCTGACATTCCATGCGTATGATTCCGGTTATCAGGTTACATTTGCCCTGATGCTGACCTCTGCAATCATTACCTGCGCCCTGACAACGCGGCAGAAGGATCATGCAAAAATGTCTGCGCAGGCAGCGTTCCGTACAAAAATACTGTTTGATACAAATCAGCTTTTACAGAGAGCAAAAAGCGAGGAAGAAATCCTCTCTCAGACAGCGTCCCAGTTGATGAAGCTGCTGAACCGGAGTTTGATCGTTTACCCGGAACAAAACGGAGATCTTGGGTCAGAACAGGTTTTTGGGATTGATGGGGAAGTGCCGCGCAACATCTTTTCTGCACCGGAAGAACGGGATGCAGCAAACTGGACGTTTGCCAACAAAAAGCGTTCCGGCGCAGGCACGGATAGCTACCCGGATGCAAAGGGGCTTTATCTTGCGCTTCGGACCGGAGGCGGCGTGTTTGGAGTGATCGGGATCGATCTGTCCGAAAAACCGCTGGATGCCTTTGAAAACAGTGTGCTGCTTTCCATTCTGGGCGAAGGTGCGCTGGCAATCGAAAACCGCAGAAACGCGCTGGAAAAAGAGCAAGCTGCATTGCAGGCAAGGAATGAAGAGCTGCGGGCAAACCTGCTGCGCACGATCTCCCATGACCTGCGCACCCCGCTGACCTCCATTTCCGGCAATGCCAGCAATCTGCTTTCCAACGGAGAAACGCTGGATACAGAGACCCGGAACAAGATCTGCACCGATATTTTTGACGATGCGCAATGGCTGATCGGTCTGGTGGAAAATCTGCTTTCCATCACCCGCATTGAGGATGGTCGGATGAATCTGCAGATCTCGCCGCAGCTGATGGACGAAATGATCGAAGAAGCACTGCATCATGTCAACCGGAAAAGCTGCGAACACACCATCACAACACAGTATGGGGACGAGATCCTCTTGGTCAATGTGGATGCACGGCTGATCATGCAGGTCGTTGTCAATCTGGTGGATAACGCCATCAAATACACCCCCGTAGGCTCGGTTATTCAGATTTCGGCTTACCGGAAAGACCATCAGGTCGTAGTGGAAGTTGCAGATAACGGTCCCGGCATTCCGGATCGCGCAAAAGCACAGGTGTTCGAGATGTTTTATACCGGGCAGAGCCGCATCGCAGACAGCCACCGTAGCCTTGGACTGGGCTTGCCCCTCTGCCGTGCGATCTTGACGGCTCACGGCGGAACATTGACCCTGCGTGACAACATTCCCAATGGCAGTGTCTTTTCCTTTGCATTGCCGCAAAGCGAGGTGAACATTCATGAATAAGCCGTCCATTCTGGTCGTAGAGGATGATGTTCCTGTACGGTGTCTGATCACAACGACCCTGAAAACCCACGGCTATAAATATCTGACTGCTTCCAATGGGGAAACGGCGATCATGATGACTACCAGCCACAACCCGGACATCATGCTGCTGGATCTTGGGCTGCCCGATATAGACGGCATCGAGGTCATCCGCAGCGTCCGCACATGGTCGAACCTGCCCATCATCGTCCTGAGTGCCCGGAGCGAAGATTCTGATAAGATCGAAGCACTGGACAACGGCGCAGACGATTATCTGACAAAGCCGTTTTCCGTGGATGAGCTGCTGGCAAGACTGCGTGTAACGCAGCGCCGATTGAATCTGCTGGCTTCTGACGGCATAAATAGTCCGGTTTTTGTCAATGGTCCTTTGAAGATCGACTTCTCGGCAGGCTGCGTCTGGCTGAGCGAGAATGAATTGCATTTGACCCCCATCGAGTACAAGCTGCTGTGTGTGTTGGCGCATAATGTGGGCAAAGTGCTGACGCATACCTCCCTCACGCAGAAAGTATGGGGCAGTACGCAGGAAAATGACATTGCTTCCTTGCGAGTTTACATGGCATCCCTGCGCAAAAAATTGGAACGATACCCGGATGCGCCGCATCTGATCCAGACCCATGTTGGTGTCGGATACCGGATGCTGCGCGCAGAAAATGATGAAGCATAGTAAAAAAATAGGGTGCGTCCACCCGGACGCACCCTGCCAAAAGCCACAGACGATAGCGATAAGCTGTAAAAAGAAGCATGGACGCCCCCGAAAAGGAGAGCGTCCATGCTTCTTGCTGTATCCGAATGGAGGAGATTGCGAAATCAGTGATTGTCCGGGCAGACGATTTCCAGCATCTGATCGAAAACCTCTTCCATCTGCCGCACCAGTGTGAACTGGGTGCGGGCGCGGTCGAGGTTGTGATCCGGGCGAGCAATATGGAAATAATGGTCGCCCTCCAGATAGTCAGTCAGAAAACGGATGCCGCATTCCAGCGTCATGAGCCTTGCACCCCATGCAAGGCTCTTTTTTTCTGCCATGCTCATGGATGCCCCGGCAGTGGAGAGATACCCTTTGGCGAACACTTCGTACAGATGCAGGTCAAAATGGACTTTGCTCTGGTCAGGTTCGTCCTCAGCGCAGTCGTTGGCACCGGTGCGGATGGAATCGCCGAAGTCGTAGGCCGAAAGTCCCGGCATCACGGTGTCGAGGTCAATGACACAGATGCCTTTTCCGGTAGCGGCATCGATGAGGACATTGTTGATCTTGGTGTCATTGTGGGTGACGCGCAGAGGAATTTCGCCAGCTGCCAGCTGATCCAGCAGGACATGGCAGTCCTGCTCCCTCGCATGGATAAATTCGATTTCCGACGTGATATTTTTTGCCCGGCCCAGTGCATCAGCGGCGAGGGCTTTTTCAAAATTGGCATAGCGGTTGGGCGTGTCGTGGAAGCGGGCGATGGTTTCGTGGAGGGTGGAGGCCGGGTAATCCTCCAGCTGGTTCTGGAATTTGCCCAGTGTCTCGGCCACGGTGCGGAAGTCGGTTTCGCTGCCGACCTGCTGCAAACAGATGGTATCTTCTACAAAGTCGTAGGCACGCCATGCGCCGCCGTCTGCATCCAGATAGCAAGTCGACCCCGACAAAGTTGGGATGACATTCAGCGTTTCCCGTGCTGGGTCGCCGCCCTCGGCAAGAATTTTCGCCCGCAGATGCCGGGTCACGCCGCAGACATTCTCCATCAGGCCCACCGGGTTAGTAAAGGTATCTGTGTTGATGCGCTGCAAAATAAAGCGTTTGGAATGATCTTCCCGCCAGACCACAAAGGTGTCGTTGATATGCCCCTCACCATAGTGGTGAGCATCGCAGAGCACAGGCCCGCCAAAATCAAAGGCATTTGCAGCAGACTGGAGCAGAGAAAGGGTAACGGATTTCATCATAAATTCCTCGTTTTCGTTATACTTCATGCCGTTTTGACGGGGCAGGGCGTTGTCCCTGCCGCACCTGACGGCGGTATTCATTGGGGGTCAAGCCTTCCGCCTTGCGGAAGCATTGGGAAAAATAGCTGGGAGAGGAAAAGCCCATCAACTCGCTGATCTGCGCCAGACTGTAACCGGTGTTGCCCAGCATATGCTTGCTCTCCTCAATGCGGCGGCGGTTCAGGTAAGTAATGGGGGAAATTCCGTACTCCCGCTGGAAGGTGTGGGCCAGATAGTATTTGTTCAGGTGGGCAAGCTCTGCCAGCAGGTCCAGCGAGATATCCTCGCGGTAGTTGGTGTCCAGATACCGCTTGATCTCGGCGCACTCCCGGTTCTCGGTCGGGGCAGCCTCCTCCAGCTGCAGCGAAATGGTGGTGCAGCGCACTAGCCAGATCAGCAGTACCTCCAGCAGGTCCTGACAAACGGTCTCGCAGCCGTCTAAGCTGCGGTCGGCCTCGGCCAGCAGCATGTGCAGCAACGTGACCATCCGCTCCCGGTTCTCCCGGCAATTGAAGATGGCGTAGTTCGTATCCGCCTTGCTGAACAAAAACTCCATGCTGGCAACGCCCAGCACGATATACTCCAAGGGCGAGGCGTTCAGGCTAAGCTCGGTATGCTCCACCTGCGGGTTCACAATGACCATATCGTCCGGCTTTACCGGGAACAGCTGCCCGGCAAGGTAGAACTGTCCCTCGCCGCTGAGGCAGTAGAACAGCTCTGTGCAGGAGTGGGTGTGGGTGGTACTGTTCCAATCGCCGCCAAATTTGCTTTTGCTGATGTACAGCAGCCGGAAGGATTCCCGTGGAGCGGGAGCATGACGGATATCAAATCGCTCGGTACTCATAAATGGCTCCTTTTGAGGCGAAGAACAAAAAACATAAAAATAAAAACAAGATACTAAAAATACAAGCCTAAAAACGATGCGTTGCTTCGTATGTTTTTTCTTATTATAGAGGCAATGAAGAAAAAATGCAAGCCCTGATTTTAGGCTAATTTTTATATTTTTGTTTCTCAAGTCCCTTCGGAATATGTCAAAATAGTTACAGGTTGGGGATTATGCTGAAACTTTTAAAAGATTTTTAGCACTTTTGCTGAAAGAATTTTTCAGAAAGCAATATCTATAAAAAATGAAACAACAAACCTCTTGAGCAAGGAAGCGAAAGAATTTATATTGGAGGCAGAAAAACACACAGTCCTTCGGGCAAAGCCTGTTTGCCCGGCTGTGTTTGAACGGAACAAAATGATGGAGGCAACACAGTATGAATCGTATTTCTCGTCGTAATTTCCTGAAGGCGGCCGGCGTTGGCGCCGCTGCACTGGGTCTGGCTGCCTGTGGCGGCTCTTCCAGCTCCACCGCATCCAGCGTGGCATCCTCCACCGCCGCTTCTTCCGCAGCGGCGGCTGCAGACGTTACCATCAAGGTAGCCGCCATCGAGACCGGCTACGGCGCTGATATGTGGAAGAAGGTCGCCGAGGCCTTTACCGCCCAGACCGGCATCAAGGTAGACCTGACCACTGACAAGAAGCTGGAGGACGTCATCGGCCCCTCCATGCAGGGCGGCGACTACCCCGACGTGGTCCATCTGGCCACCGGCCGTGAAGCTGCCCTGACCGAGCAGTTCATCAAGGGCAACCTGATCGCCGACATCACCGATGTGCTGAGCATGACCGTGCCCGGCGAGAGCAAGAAGGTGAGCGAGAAGATCGCCGGCGGCTTTACCGACACCTCCCTGACCAACCCCTACGGCGACGGCAAAACCTATCTGGCTCCCATGTTCTACAGCCCCTGCGGCCTGTTCTACAACGCCGGTTTCCTGAAGGAAAAGGGCTGGGACGTGCCCAAGACCTGGGACGAGATGTGGGCACTGGGCGACAAGGCTGCCGCTGAGGGCACCTACCTGTTCACCTACCCCACCACCGGCTACTTCGACGCCTTCTTCTATGCGCTGATGTACGCTGCCGGCGGCCCGGAGTTCTTCAACAAGGCTACCCACTACGAAGAAGGCATCTGGGACACCCCCGAGGCAAAGACCTGCTTTGATATCGTGACAAAGCTGGCTTCCTACACCAACCCCATCACCCCCGCACAGGCCAACGATCAGGACTTTACCCAGAACCAGCAGCTGGTGCTGGACAACAAGGCCCTGTTCATGCCCAACGGCACCTGGATCGTGGGCGAGATGGCCGAGGCTCCCCGTGCAGACGGCTTTGAGTGGGGCATGACCGCATTGCCCGCTGTCAAGGCCGGCGGCGACAGCTACAGCTACACCTGGTTCGAGCAGGCATGGATCCCGGCGGGTGCTGAGCATCTGGATGCAGCCAAGCAGTTCGTGGCGTACCTGTATAGTGACGAAGCCTGCAAGCTGTTCGCCGAGAGCGGTGCGATCCAGCCTGTGCTGGGCATTGCCGATGATCTGGACGGCGACAACAAGATGTTCTACTCCATCTATGATAACGGCGCAAAGGCAGCTATGGGCAACTTTGCAGCCTTCAGCGCCATCCCCGGCGTGGAAGTCCGCACCGTGTTCTTCGATCCCGTCAACTCGCTGGTCTCCGGCAGCATGACCGAGCAGCAGTGGATCGATGGCATCAAGTCCGCCAGCGACCAGATGCGCGCTAACATCATTGAGTAATTGAGCCCTGCCCAGCGGGGGCGGTTTTGACCGCCTCCGCTTTTTGTGGTTTCGGGATCCCAATAGAAAGGAGCGGTTTGTCTATGAAATCTGACAAGAGCCGCAAACGGTTTGTGTTTCTCTGCGTGGCACCGGCCACCATCCTGTTTTTCATCTTTATGATCCTGCCCACCCTCAATGTGTTCCGCATGAGCTTGTATGAGCGGGGTGCCTATTCTCCCAACGAGACCTTTGTGGGGCTTAAAAACTTCCAGCATCTGCTGCGGGACGCCCAGTTCATCCGCTCTATGCAGAATATGATCCTGCTGGTGGTAACGGTCACCCTGATCACCTTCGCCTTTGCACTGGTATTTGCCGCCATCCTCACCCGGGAGAAGATCAAAGGGCAGAACTTTTTCCGCATCATCTTCTACATCCCCAACATTCTTTCCGTGGTCGTCATCTCCGGTATTTTCTCGGCCATCTACAAGCCGGAAAATGGTATGCTGAACAGCATCATTGGTCTGTTCCGGGATATGACCGACCCCATCCTCTGGAAAGGTGAAAAACTGGTCATCCCCTCCATCATCATTGCGATGGTGTGGCAGGCTGTGGGCTATTACATGGTCATGTATATGGCCTCCATGTCTGCCGTGCCCATCAGCCTGTACGAGAGTGCCAATCTGGACGGTGCCGGGCGGCTGACCCAGTTCTTCCAGATCACCATCCCGCTCATCTGGACGAACATCCGCACCACCCTGACCTTCTTCATTATCTCCACCATCAACATGGCGTTCCTGTTTGTCAAGGCCATGACCAGCGGCGGGCCGAACGGCGCATCGGATGTGGCGCTGAGCTATATGTACAGCCAGAAGGACGCTGGCCTGTATGGCTATAGTATGGCCATCGGCGTCGTCATTTTCCTGTTCTCGTTTGCGCTGTCCGCCTGTGTCAACAAGGCCACCAGCCGTGACCCGCTGGAATTTTAAGGAGGGAAGAAGATGCAGAATACCACCGAAAAATCTTCCCGCTCTGCGGAAGGTCTGTACAAGTTTTTCATCTATTTTGTGCTGGTTCTGCTGGCCGTTACCATCATCGTGCCGGTGGCATGGGTGTTCATGGCCTCCATCAAGCAGAATGCAGAGTTCTACGGCAACCCGTGGGCACTGCCTGCCGGGTTCTACTGGCAGAACTTTGTCAACGCATGGAACGGCGCGAAAATGGGCGAATATATGCTCAACTCGGTCATCGTCACCGCGCTGGCGCTGGCGCTGCTGCTGGTCGTTGCCCTTCCCGCCGCCTACTGCCTGTCCCGCTTCCACTTCAAGGGGCGCAAGGTACTGAACACCCTGTTTATGGCGGGCCTGTTCATCAACGTGAACTACATCGTGGTGCCCATCTTCCTGATGCTGCGGGACAGCGATGTGTGGCTGAAAGACCATTTCGGCAGCGGCTTTCTGCTGAACAATCTGGTGGTGCTGGCGGTGGTATACGCCGCCACCGCGCTGCCCTTTACCATCTACCTGCTGTCGGGCTATTTCGCCACTCTGCCGCACGACTTTGAGGAGGCGGCCTACATCGACGGTGCGAGCTATTTCTCCACCATGACCCGCATCATCTTCCCCATGGCAAAGCCCTCCATCATCACCATTATCCTGTTCAACTTCCTGTCCTTCTGGAACGAGTATATCATCTCCATGACCCTGATGAGCTCCACCAAGGCACCCCGCACCCTGCCGGTCGGTCTTTTGAACCTGATGCAGGCGCAGCAGAGCGCCGCCCAGTACGGCACGATGTATGCAGGTCTTGTGCTGGTAATGCTGCCCACCCTGATTTTGTACATCTGCGTGCAGCGGCAGCTGACGCAGGGCATGACCGTGGGCGGCCTGAAAGGTTAAGGTGACAAACGATGAAAGCATACTGGAAAAACCATCCCGCCCTGCGCATGGTACTGATGCTGGTGCTGTTCGTGCTGGCACTGGTGCTGGTGGTGTCCGGCTGGAAAATGACCGGGCAGCTGGCAGGGCTTGGCATCATGCTGGTGGGCGTAGCGCTGCTGCTGGCAGTGCTGGCCATCTACAATGCGACCTATCAGGATTGAGGATAAGAGAGAGGTAAAGGAGAATCCCTATGGATGAAACAAGAAAGTCCGGGCGTGTGACCATCCCCACCGACTTGGACGTGGTGCCCGAAACGCTGGAAATTCTGAAAAAGTGGGGTGCAGACGCCATCCGCGACTGCGACGGCACCGACTTCCCGCAGCAGCTCAAGGATGCGGACGCCAAGATCTACTCCACCTACTATACCACCCGCAAGGACAACGCATGGGCAAAGGCAAACCCGGACGAGGTACAGCAGTGCTACATCATGACCGGCTTTTACACCGCCCCCGGCGACACCGTGACCATCCCGCTGATGAAGGGCATCAGCCCGGAGCTGATGCAGGTGAACACCAACGACGACATCACCCGCTGGTGGGAGGTCATGGATCGAACCACCGGTCAGCCCGTGCCGCCGGAGCAGTGGAGCTACGCCGACGGCAGTGTGACCGTACAGGCCGTACCGTTCCATGAGTATACCGTCAGTTTTCTGGCTTACCTCATCTGGGACCCGGTGCATATGTACAACGCTACCACCAACGGCTGGACGAATTTTGAGCACCAGATCACCTTTGACGTGCGTCAGCCCAAGACCCACAAGTATTCTATGGAGCGCCTGCGCAAGTTCATTGCAGAGCACCCCTATGTTAACGTCATCCGCTACACCACCTTCTTCCACCAGTTCACCCTGATCTTCGACGAGCTGAAGCGGGAGAAGTTCGTGGACTGGTATGGATACTCTGCTTCGGTCAGCCCTTATATCCTCAACCAGTTTGAGCAGGAAGTGGGCTACAAGTTCCGCCCGGAGTACATCATCGATCAGGGCTACTATAACAACCAGTACCGGGTGCCCAGCAAGGAATTCCGGGATTTTCAGGCCTTCCAGCGCCGCGAGGTGGCAAAGCTTGCCAAGGAGATGGTGGACATCACCCACGCGTGCGGGTGCGAAGCCATGATGTTCCTCGGCGATCACTGGATCGGCACCGAACCTTTCATGCCGGAGTTCAAGACCATCGGACTGGATGCCGTAGTGGGCAGCGTGGGCAACGGCTCCACCCTGCGCCTGATCTCTGACATTGAGGGCGTGAAGTACACCGAGGGCCGTTTCCTGCCGTACTTCTTCCCCGACACCTTCCACGAGGGCGGCGACCCGGTGCGGGAAGCCAAGGAGAACTGGGTTACAGCCCGCCGCGCTATCCTGCGCAAGCCCATCGACCGCATTGGCTATGGCGGCTATCTGAAACTGGCCTTGCAGTTCCCGGAGTTCGTGGACTACGTGGAGAGCGTCTGCAACGAGTTCCGCGAACTGTACGAGAACATCAAGGGCACCACACCCTACTGTGTCAAGCGAGTGGCCGTGCTGAACTGTTGGGGTAAAATGCGGGCTTGGGGCTGTCACATGGTGCATCACGCCCTCTATTACAAGCAGAACTATAGCTATGCCGGTGTCATTGAGATGCTGTCCGGTGCGCCCTTTGATGTGAAGTTTATCAGCTTTGAGGATATCAAGAACGACCCGCATCTGCTGGATTCGTTGGATGTCATTATCAATGTCGGCGATGCCGACACCGCACACACCGGCGGCATCTGGTGGGAAGACCCGGAGATCTCCTCCGCTATCCGCAAGTTCGTCTGGAACGGCGGCGGCTTTATCGGCGTGGGCGAGCCTTCCGGTCACCCGTATCAGGGGCACATTTTCCAACTTGCCAGCGTGCTGGGCGTGGAGGAGGAAAACGGCTTCACCCTCAACTACGACAAGTACAACTGGGAGGAGCACCCGGACCATTTCATTCTGCAGGATGCCGACCAACCCGTGGACTTTGGCGAGGGCAAAAAGAACATCTACGCCCTTGAGGGCACCGAAGTGCTGGTGCAGCGGAACAAGGAAGTACAGATGGCCGCCCACGACTTCGGCAAGGGGCGTGCCGTGTACATCAGCGGAGTACCGTACAGTTTTGCCAACAGCCGCACCCTGTACCGCGCCATCCTGTGGAGTGCCCACAGCGAGGAGGAACTGCATACATGGTTCAGCTCCAATTATAATGTAGAAGTTCACGCCTACGTCAAGAACGGCAAGTATTGTGTGGTGAACAACACGTACGAGCCGCAGGATACCACCGTTTACACCACCGGCGGCAGCAGCTTTGCGCTGCATCTGGACGCCAACGAGATCAAGTGGTATGAGATCTAAGTTCTCCTTTTCATAAACGAACACAACGGGCAGCTCTGGTAACAGAGCTGCCCGTTGTGTTTGCTGTATTTGCCGATAACTCAACCTGTGTCAATCGAACGCTGCAATGGAGATGGCTGGAAACGCAGAAATTCAGTAATGCGAGCGTAATAGACCTGCAGAAAAAAGAAACTGCCCGTGCGAGTATGCGTAAGATGGTGAAACACTTACTGAAAAAATTTAAGTATCCACCGGTGGAATATGATAAAATTTGTATACTTCAATACATTAAAGAAAGTTTGGAAGACCATTCAAAGAAATGCTCCAAACAAAAGCGGAATACAGTTATTTTGGCCTAGCAACGCTGCTTATATAGAGTGAAGCACTACTTATAAATAGTGGCGTCAGGAATTGAGATTTTGTGATACCAAAAAAGACACCCTCGCTTTTGATAGGAATCTCATGCAGGGATGTCCATATCTCAACGCGAAGGTGTCTTAATAACGAGGGTCAGATGCCACGGAACGTAAAGGTGAACTCCACAGGCTTGGTCACATCAGGAATATACTCCGGGTGGACATTGGCACCCCAGCTGTCATCACCGCCAACGCCCATCTGCTCGCCCATAGCACGAATCACCGTGTAATGGACCGGGGGCAGTTCGTAGGGATGCTTGGCACTCTCCATTTCATGGGGAGTGTAGGGCAGCGCAGAGAAGAACATGGGCTTTGCGGCATCTGCGGTAAACAGCAGCCCGCGACCCTTGCGGTCCACTACCTTTGCCCAGCGCACAGCGGTCTTTGCACCGCACTCCTGCGGCACAAGGTACTGTGCCATGTTGTCTGCGACCTTGTTCTGGTAAATGCCCAGCTTTGCACCATGCTGACGATCCCAGTAGGTCTCCGCAGGGCCGTTTCCGTACCACTCCACCGTGTCGTAGTCAGCGTCGATCTTGAACAGTACGCCGAACTCCGGCATTGCTGCAAGTCCTTCCACCGGGTCATAGTGCAGGGTGGTCTGGATGCGGCCATCACCGAACACACGGTACTGCAGGCTGCACTCTGCTGCGGGGCTGGTCTGGAGGTTATAGAGATAGGTCACGACCACGCTGTCGGCTTCCACCTCGCAGGTGGGGTTCTGGAGGATGGTGCCGCCGTGAACAGACGGAATCTCCTTGCCGATGCCCTTGGCGGTAGCGTACAGGCTTGCCAGCTTCCACTGACCGCGAACGCCGCCCATGTTGTTGCCGCAGTCGTTGTCGGTGGGAGCGCGCCAGAAGTTGGGACGGGGAATCTCCTGAATCATCTCCTTGCCGGCATAGCGGTAGGAAGTCAGACCGCCTTCTTTCAGATCGGAGAACAAAACATCGAAATTCTCACCCCGGACACCGATGTTGTGTGTACCGTGCGTAACGGTAAACGGCGTGACCTTCTTGCTGGGAATGGAACGAACCACAGCGACCACACCCTGTCCAAAGGCGACTTCATGACCTTTCTTTGCCCAGCTGGTGTCCTCCTTCAAACGGAAGCTGATGGTCACTGCATATTCACCGGGGAGCGCAGGGACCATAAACGGCAGCGGGAAGCTGGAACGCTCTTCGGGAGCAACATCAATATTGGTCAGTTCCTGCTGCTGATACAGCTTTCCATCACGGTGCAGCAGAGCAACGCAGTCGAAAGCACCCGTAGAGGTGAACAGGTTCTTATTCCAGACTTCAAATCCAGAGTTGTCGATGGAAACGGCGATATTCTGATAGCAGAACTTGACCTCCTGCATCTTGGGAGAAGGAGCACGATCACCACCGTAGGCAATGCCGTTTCCGCTGAAATTATAGTCGGTAGGCCGCTCACCGAAGTCGCCGCCATAGGCTTGGAACCACTTGCCGTAGCGGTCTTTTTTCCAGATGGACTGGTCGATGTAATCCCAGATGAAGCCGCCCTGATAGCCGCAGTCCTTCTGGTCGGCAAGTTCCGTGTACTTGTGCAAAGCACCGTTGGAGTTGCCCATAGCATGAGAGTATTCGCACTCGATATAAGGCCGTTTATCGCCCTGTGCCAGATACTCTTTAATGTCCTTGACCGTGCTGTACATATGGCTCTCGATATCGGTGGTTTCGAGGAAGCGGGGATCATTGACCACACCTTCGTAATGCACCAGACGGGTGTCATCAAAGCGGCGGACCATCTCTGCCATCTGGAGCAGGGTCTCACCGCCAAACGATTCGTTGCCCAGAGACCAGATCAGAACAGCAGGATGGTTTTTGTCACGCTGGTAAGTGGAATTCATGCGGTCGAACAAGACAGCTTTCCACTCCGGCTTATCATTGGGCAAAACGCCCTCAATGCCGCGAATGCCAGCCTGATGAATGTCCCATGTGCCATGGGATTCCAGATTGTTCTCTGCGATCAGATACAGACCATACTCGTCGCACAGGTCGTACAGTGCATCCTGATTCTGGTAATGGCTGGTACGGATGGCATTGATGTTGTTCTGCTTCATGGTGATGATGTCCCGAAGCAGTTCCTCATGGGTGTGTACGCCCACAGCACGACCCATAATGGAGCTGAACTCATGACGGTTGGCACCCTTGAACACGATGCGCTTGCCGTTGAGCAGCATCCGATTGTTCTTCAACTCGAACTTGCGGAAACCGACTTTCTGCCCGGTCACCTCTACCAGATGGCCTGCATCGTCCAGCAGCTCGATTTCCAGTTCATACAGAGCCGGGTCCTCTGCACTCCACAGGTGGGGGTTCTCCACCGCATGGCTGAACAGAGCAGAGCCGCCGTTCAGTGCGATTTTTTCGGAGAACACTTCCAGTTCACTGCGGCGCAGGGTCAGACGGGCTGCGCCCTTGCCCTCCACCTGCAATGCAACTTCCAGCGTGGAATGAGTAAAATCATCCCCGGCAAACAGCGTTTTGACGGATACATCTTCCAGATGCACGGTGGGGATGGCGTACAGCCACACGCTGCGGAAGATGCCGGAGAAGCGGAAGAAGTCCTGATCTTCGCACCAGCTGGAGGAAGTCCACTTGAACACCTGCACAGCAAGTTTGTTCACGCCCGGCTGGAGATAGGGAGTCAGATCGAATGCGTGTGCGGAGAAGCTGTCCTCGGTGTAACCCACATAAGACCCGTTCAGCCAAAGAGCCATGCCGCTTTCCACACCCTCGAACTCGATGTGGACGGGCTTGCCCTGCATGGATTCCGGCAGCTCGAAGTATTTTACATAGCTTGCCACCGGATTGAACCGCTGCGGGATCTTGCCCGGCTGTACTTCTTCACGGCCATCCCACGGATACTGAACATTCGCATACTGGGGAATGTCGTAGCCCTCCATCTGGATGTGTGCCGGAACATGAATGTCATCCCAGCCGCTGCAATCGTAATCTGTCTTTTCAAAGCCGGGGATGGCACTGGTGTAGTTCTTTGCGTAGGCGAATTTCCAGATACCGTCCAGCTTCAGCGCAAGCGAAGATTCTCCTGCCAGATATTCTTCGCGGGAAGCGTAAGTACGGAAACTTGCATGAGCATTCAGCACGTTTTCCTTGAAAAAGGTGGGGTCTTTTACTTTTGCAAAATCAAATGCAGCCATAGTATTTCCTCATTTACCCTTTATAATTTTATAATGTTTCTCCAGCCTCCCCGGAGGAATCGCTGGATTCCTCCGGGGAACAGCAGATGAAGGAGAAATGATAATGGCTTGTTATCAGACTGCTGCACGCAGTTTTTCATTTGCTTCTTCGACCTTCATACGAGAGAGAATGAAGGTGATGATGGCATCCAGAGCAAACGGAATCACCAGATACATGATCTTCAGCATCGAGATGCAGGATTCGGGCTGGACAGCCAGCGCACTATCGAAATGGCTTGCTGCCAGTAACCAGCCGGTGATGGCAGTACCTAGACCGCCGCCCAGCTTCACACCGAGAGAAGTGCAGGAGTACATCGTGCCATCCACGCGCTTATGCTTCGTCAGCCAAGTATATTCAGAGCAAGCAGCAATCGCAGCGTTCATATCGCCCTGCCAAGGACCCTGACCAAGAGCTGCGACTGCAGTAAAGAGCAGCATCAAGGTCACATTGCCGCTGCCCATGTAACCGGCTACAGCAACCAGTGCACGAGAAATCGTTGCCAGAGTATAACTCATTACATTCAGCTTATACATTCCATTCCACTTTGCAACCAAGGTCGGGGTGAACACCAGTGCGATGATCAGAGGAATGTTGATTGCCCAAGAGAATACACCGAACAGATTCTGGTTGCCAAGGATGTAGGTTGCATAGTAGGTGCCCATGCTGATCATGGCACCGTAGATCTGCTGCAAAATGTAGGTGACGCAAATCATCATATAATATTTGTTACCAGCAAGCAGCTTTGCGGCCTGAACTAGATTGTACTTTTCGTCCTGCTCGATTTCCTTTTTGTCGGTGGTATCCACCAATTCGCCTTCCGGCAGTTCCTTCACGGAGAAAACGGAGAGGGTGTTGACAAGCAGACCGATGATGGCGTAGATGATTGCAACAGTGCGCCAACCGGCAGCACCACCGCCCAATGCCGTAACAGCACCAAGCGTGATGGACTGGATGAGCAGGCTGGTGGCAAAGGCGAACATGAAACGCCAAGAACCCATCTCGACCTGTTCGGCACTGTTCTTCGTGATGAGAGCTGTCAGTGCAGAGTAAGCAATGTTGTTGGCAGTGTAGAATACAGCGTTCAGCAGAGTATATGCGATCAGGAACCATGCGTACTGTGCAAACTGTCCCAGATTGGTCGGGATGGCGAAAATTGCCACCAGCGTAATGGCACAGCCAATGTAGCCGTACAGCATCCAAGGACGGGCTTTGCCCATCTTAGAATGCGTTTTGTCAATCAAAGAACCAAAGAAAATGTCCGTCACACCGTCCAGCAGTTTGGAAACTGCAATCAGAGTGCCGACAATACCGGGGTTCAGGCCAACGGTGTTGGTCAGATAGATCATGACGAAGGAGGACAGGAATGCATACACCACGTTGCCTGCAATATCGCCTGAACCATAGCCGACTTTATTATACCACTTTAGATAACGTTTCTCAGTCATTGTGCTTTCTCCCATCTTGCTTGTTTTGTGTGGGCGTGACCAATCTGCTGCGCACTTCAGACTGGAATTCTCATTACGCAAGTTACCCAAATCTCTTGCGTTTCGTCTGAAAATATTATAGAATCTAATGGAACGAAAAGATATAGACAAGATGGAACAAAATATGCACAAAATCAAAGAGTTTGTAATTTTTTGATAGAACATTTTCCAAATCACTGTAAAATCTCTGAAGATGAGGAGGACGCAGGGATGTATTTCAACTCAGGATATTTGAACAACTCCCGTTTGGATTTCAAAGACTACTCAAAGCCGCTGGTCGTAGGCAGTTGCGGCACTTATCGCTTGAAAAAACGCCCTAAGCTACCTACTTTTTGGGCAAAGGGTCGCAGAGACTATCAAATCCTCTATGTGGCATCTGGTAAAGCACACTTCTGGTTCGATGGTGTTGAGGAAGTGGTGACTTCTGGACACATGGTGCTTTATCAGCCGAAAGAAATCCAGAAGTATGTCTACTATGTAGAAGATCATCCAGAGGTGTTCTGGATTCACTTTACAGGATACGATGTCAAAAACATCCTGAACTATCACGGAATACCCTTGGACAAGCACGTTTTTTACAGCGGCACACTGCCGGATTACAAAATGCTGTTCCGAAAGATCATCCGGGAACTGCAACAATGCGAATATGGCTATGAAGACTATATTGCTTCTCTCTTCGACATCATTCTGCTTTTAATAAGCAGGCAACAGCAGGAAAGCGAGAAAACAACTACAAGCATCCCCGAAGAAATCGAAGCCGCCGTTGCCTACTTTAACGAGAATTATAATACAAAGGTCAGTGTGGACGATTACGCAGAATCGCTGCATATCAGTACGAACTGGTTTATCCGTAATTTTAAGCTGTACATGAAAATAAGCCCTGCACAATACATCCTGTCCCTTCGGATGGTAAATGCACAAAGCTTATTGGAGAACACCGAATACAATATTGGAGAAATTGCAGAGATCGTAGGGTATGATAACCCACTCTATTTTAGCCGGGTATTCAAGAAAGAGTATGGTGTCAGTCCGGCACAGTACCGAAAGAATCTGGAAGAATCTACTGAAAAATGAGAAAAATTCCTTTGGCTTTGACCATAATGCGGCGATTTTATATTGCGATAAAAAGCGGGCAGCCGTTTTGTAGCTGCCCGCCGGTGGATATAGAATGCATTATTTGTCCTGAAACCAGGAAGCCGAGTTACAGAATATACTCCATCTGCCGTTCCTTGGTTTTCATGCCCATTTTTTCATAAAAGTGCTCTGCCGAAGTGTTCCCCGCCCAGACGTTCAGGGTCACCTCGTAGCAACCCAGCGCTTTTGCCTGCTGCTTTACATATTCAAACAGGCTTTCCCCGATGTGCTGTCCGCGCGCCTGCTTATCAACGCAAAGGTCATCAATGAACAGTGACTTGAAGGGCACCATATTGGTGGAAAAAGGCTGCTTCTTCAGCTGACAGAAGGCATAGCCCATGCACACATCCTCCTCGTTCACGGCAACGTAGATGGGCTTGTCCTCCTGCTTCAAAAGCTCTGCTAACTCGCAGACAGTGTATTTTGTGGTGCCGGGAATAAAAATATCCGGGCGTATCTCTGCATGAATTTGCAGCACCTGCCCCAGCAGCGCAAGCAGTCTGGGAATGTCTTTTTCTTCGGCTTTACGAATGTTCATTTGTACTTTGCTCCTTTCCATTTTTGCCTCTACGTTTCCAGTATACCACACCGGGCGGCACTGGAAAAGAGAAAATGCAACCACAGATAGCAAACAAAAACGCGAGCGACCGTTCTGGCCACTCGCGGTTTTATATGTTGGACAGGCTGCTTACACGAGATATGGGTCCAGCAGAGCGTCCACTTCTTTTTTGCGCTTAGGGGAGGGCTTTTTCACGGCGCGGCCACGGCAGACCACCAACTCCAGATGCTGCAAAGCCCGCAGGTCCTCCAGCGGGTTTTTACGGGTCACGATAAAATCTGCGCTCTTGCCGGGTGCGATAGAGCCGGTCACATCGCCGATGCCCGCCAGCTGCGCGTTGCGCAGGGTGGCCGTGTAGAGGGCAAAACGGTTGCTCACACAGCAGTATTTGTGGAAGTAGCACAACTCCCGCCAGAAATCGTACTGGGTAATGTAGGGGCAGCCTACATCGTTGCCCAAGCCCACCGGGATGCCGTTTGCCAGTGCGGTCTTGGCGCTCTCGACTACGCCGTCAAAGACGATCTTGCCGTTGTACTGGTCTTTTTCTGATGCGCCCGAAACGGCAGTGTCAAACAGCGCATAGGGCAGCGCCGGGGAGATGGTCGTGCACAGAAATGCGCCCCGCTCCTTGTACAGACGCACCGTCTCCTCGTCCATTTTTGCGCCGTGCTCAATGGAGTCCACGCCGTTTTCCAGCGCAGCCTTCACGCCCGCAGGGGATTCGGTATGGGCGGCTACGGTATAGCCCAGCGCGTGGGCTGCATCGCAGACGGCTTTGATCATCTCCGGCGGCATCTTCATCTCGCCGGGGGTGCCCTTTTCGGTGGCGTCCAGCACGCCGCCGGTGATCATCAGCTTGACAAGGTCTACCTTCTGTGCGCTGGCCTTTTCCAGCTGCGCCAGCGCCTCGGCGTTGTTGTGTGCCGCTACTGCTACCGAGCCTGCCATGTGCCCGCCCGGCACCGAGATGCCCTCGTTGGCGGCCAGAATGCGGGGTGCCAGCACCTTTCCGGCGGCGCTGTCGTCCCGGCAGCGGGTGTCAAAGTCCGCAATGCCGCCCACGGTGCGCACGGTGGTCACGCCGCCCAGCAGTTCCAGCTTGGCATAGTTGCATACCAGCCGGTATGCGATGGCGCGGGTCAGTCCATTGCTCAGGATCTTGCGCACCAGCGCTGCGTTGTCCCGGGGCTTTGCGCTGGGTTTGCCGTTGCCCGCCAGATGGACGTGCAGGTTGATAAGCCCCGGGCACAGATACCCGCCGTGCAGGTCGATGACCTTGTAGCCGTCAAGACTTACACCCGCATCTGCAATGGCGGTAATTTTATCGTTTTCGGTCAGCAGCACCTTGCCCCGTACCGGTTCCATCTGCTCGGTGCCGTCCAGAAGAATACCGTTTGTGTATGCGCGCTTCATGTGTTCCATCCTCTTTCCGTTGTATTTTTAGAGTGCAGACTGCCTTATCCGTCCAATTTCTCCTGTGCCCGGTATTGCAGCGCTTCCAGCAGAGAGTCCTCGTCCAGCAGGGTCTTGCCCGCAAGGTCGGCCACAGTGCGGGCGACCCGCAAAATGCGGTCATGCGCCCGAGCGGAAAGTCCTAGTGCATCGTAGGAGCTGCGCAGCAGCTGCTCGGCACCGGGGGTCATGCGGCAGATGCGCCGCACCTGTCCGGCGTTCAGCTGGGCATTGCAATGCACCCCTTTAAAGCCCGGCGCAGCGTAGCGCTTGGCCTGAATGGCGCGGGCGGCCAGCACCTGTTTGCGTAACTCGGCGCTGCTCTCGGAGGGCGCGGCGGTGTGCAGCTCGTCAAAGGCGATGGGGTCCATCTCCACGCACAGGTCGATGCGGTCCAAAAGCGGGCCGGACACCCGGCTGCGGTACTGCCGCACCGCACTGGGTGAGCAGGTGCAGGCGCGGGTGGGGTGGCCGTAGTAGCCGCATTTGCAGGGGTTCATGGCGGCTACCAGTTGGAAGTGGCTGGGGTAGGTGGCACTGCCGGCGGCGCGGCTCACGGTGATCTGGCCGTCCTCCAGCGGCTGGCGCAGTACCTCTAAGCTTTCGCGGGAAAACTCCGGCAGTTCGTCCAAAAACAGCACCCCGCAGTTGGCAAGACTGCACTCGCCCGGGCGGAACTGCGCTCCGCCGCCGGCAAGGGCGGCAGCGCTGGCCGAGTGGTGCGGGCTGCGGAAGGGGCGGGCAGAGATCAGCCCGCGTCCCTGCGGCAGTTGCCCGGCAATGGAGTAGATCTTGGTCGTCTCCACCGCCTCCTCCCGGGTCAGGGGCGGCAGGATGCCCGGCAGGCGCTTTGCCAGCATGGATTTGCCGGTGCCGGGCGCGCCGGTCAAAAGCACGTTGTGCCCGCCTGCGGCTGCAATGACCATGGCGCGCCGCGCCAGCGATTGCCCCATCACGTCCGCGAAATCCGGCACCTGCTGCCATGCGTCCTCCGGGTCAAAGGGGATGGCGGCGGCAGGGGAGAGGGGGCGGATGCCCTTCAGTGCCTCCACCACCTCCCGGGCGGTGTGGGCGGGATAGACGGTCATGGTGTCGGCACAGGCCTCGGCTGCCTCGGCGGCGTTCTCTGTCGGGACGTACAGCGCCCGGATGCCGTGCTCGGCAGCGGCAAGCGCCATGGGCAGCACGCCGGACACCGGGCGCAGACTGCCGTCCAGTGCAAGCTCGCCCAGAAAGGCAGCATCGGCAGGTACTTCTTCTAACTGTCCGCTGGCGGTCAGCAGCGCCAGAAGCAGCGGCAGGTCGTACACCGGGCCGGTCTTGCGCACATCGGCGGGGGCAAGGTTGATGGTGATGCGCCGGTCCGGGAAGCGGAAGCCAAGGTTTTTGATGGCGGCGCGCACCCGGTCGGCGCTTTCCCGCACGGCAGAGTCCGGCAGGCCGACGATGGAAAACGCGGGCAGCCCGCCGGAAACATCGGCTTCCACCGCAACGGCAAAGCCGCGCAGCCCGTTCAGGCCAAAGCTGTTGGTCACAGAATACATGGTGTCCCTCCCTGCATGGCGCATGGTTTGTCAAAAATGCTAAAAGTGGAAAATAATGGATATATTTTCCATACTTCGACAGTTTTTTCTGTTTAAAATCATTATAGTAAAGCACAGGAAAGTTGTCAATGCAGCAGAAAGGAGAACGAGAGAACATGACAAATGGGGAATGTTGCCGCTATATCCGTACCTATTCAGAACTGGAGGGCTTGCAACACGCCTGTACGCTGGTGTACTGCGCCGCATCCACCCCGCAGGGGGTGCTGGCACAGCTGCGCCGGGAGCAGGGCGGCAAGGTGCGCAGCAGCACGGTGCTTGCCCCGGCGGACAGCTTTGGCCGGGTGATGCGGCTGCTGCGCTACCTGTGTGAAAACGGCGTGGGGCCGGAGCAGTGGCTGGAGGTGCTGGAGGATGTACACCAGCCCTACCAGCTGCTGGATACTTCGAAAAACGCAATAAATATAGCAGAAGAACCGGTTTTTTGTGGCATTTGTCGGTTTTAAGGGCACAAACTTCGGCCATTTTACGCAATTGACATAAGCGGAGCAAGAGTTTATAGTATAAGTAGGTTTATACAAACCATTTCGATCCGGGGAAAAAGATTTTAAACAAAGGTAAGGTGTACAAGATGTATCTGGATGAATATAAGCGCTGGCTGGCAGCGGATCTGGAGGATGCAGACCTGAAGCCGGAGCTGGCAAAGGTCGAAGGCAATGACGATGAGATCAAGGATCGCTTTGCTGTGGCGCTGAAGTTTGGCACCGCAGGTCTGCGCGGCGTGCTGGGTGCCGGTACCAACCGCATGAACATCTACGTTGTCCGTCAGGCAACGCAGGGTCTGGCAAACTGGGTGCTGACCCAGGGCGGTACCCAGACTGTGGCCATCAGCTACGACAGCCGCCTAAAGAGCGATGTCTTTGCCAAGACCGCCGCTGGCGTTCTGGCAGCCAACGGTATCAAGGTGCGCATCTATGATGCCCTGATGCCTGTGCCCGCGCTGAGCTTTGCTACCCGTTACTATAACTGCAACGCCGGTATCATGGTCACCGCTTCCCACAACCCTGCCAAGTACAACGGCTACAAGGCCTACGGCCCGGACGGCTGCCAGATGACCGATGACGCCGCCGCCATCGTCTATGATGAGATCCAGAAGACCGATGTGCTCACCGGTGCAAAGTACATCTCCTTTGCCGAGGGCGTGGAGAACGGCATGATCCGCTTTGTGGGCGACGACTGCAAAAAGGCGCTGTACGATGCCATTGAGGCACGTCAGGTGCGCCCGGGTCTGTGCAAGACTGCCGGCCTGAAGCTGGTGTACAGCCCGCTGAACGGCTCCGGCCTTGTGCCCGTGACCCATGTGCTCAACGATATGGGCATCACCGATATCACCATCGTGCCCGAGCAGGAGTACCCCAACGGCTACTTCACCACCTGCTCCTACCCCAACCCCGAGATCTTCGAGGCACTGAAGCTGGGTCTGGAACTGGCCACCAAGACCGGTGCCGACCTGATGCTGGCTACCGACCCCGACGCCGACCGCGTGGGCATTGCCATGAAGTGCCCGGACGGCAGCTATGAGCTGGTGTCCGGTAACGAGATGGGCGTTCTGCTGCTGGATTACATCTGCGCAGGCCGTATCGAGAAGGGCACCATGCCCAAGAACCCCGTGGCAGTCAAGTCCATCGTGTCCACCCCGCTGGCAGACGCTGTGGCAAAGCATTACGGCGTGGAGATGCGCAATGTGCTGACCGGCTTCAAGTGGATCGGTGACCAGATTGCCAACCTCGAGGCTGCCGGTGAGGTCGACCGCTTCATCTTCGGCTTTGAGGAGAGCTACGGCTATCTGGCTGGCCCCTACGTCCGCGATAAGGACGCCGTCATCGGCTCCATGCTCATCTGCGAGATGGCTGCTTACTACCGCAGCATCGGTTCCTCCATCAAGCAGCGTCTGGAAGAAATCTACGCTCAGTACGGCCGCTACCTGAACAAGGTGGACAGCTTCGAGTTCCCCGGCCTGACCGGCATGGAGAAGATGGCCTCCATCATGCAGAAGCTGCGTGACCAGCCCCCTGTGGAGCTGGCCGGCCATAAGGTGGTCAAGGTGACCGACTACAAGAAGCCGGAAGAGACCGGCTTGCCCGCTGCCAACGTGCTGATCTACACGCTGGAAAATGGTGCTACCGTGGTGGTGCGTCCCTCCGGCACCGAGCCGAAAATCAAGACCTACTTCACCACGCTGGGCAAGGATCTGGCCGAGGCGCAGGCACAGAAGGACGCTCTGGCTGCCGCCATCGAGCCTATCCTGAAGTAAAACTATCCCAAAGCATCTGCGGGGCTGCTGCACGTTTTTGTGCAGCAGCCCTTTTTTGCGTTCAGCAGACAGTTGACCGGAGCAAAAGCCTTATGGAGGTGCCGCAAAGTTTACCGTCACCGCGAAAAGCCGTCCCCTTGGGGAAGGTGGCTGCGAACGTAGTGAGCAGACGGAAGGGGTCAGCGCCTGAGGGGGCGAAAGCGCACACTCTGGGTGACTGCCCTTTCAGGACAGACCGCAGGGCTTTATGCAGCAAGGATGCACTTTTGCTGTGTAAAATCGGTTGAAGTTTGCGCTGTGATACGCTATAATAAAACATGGTTTATTATAAGCAGCTGTGGGCGTGCAGCGCGGCACAGCGGCAGGGTAGGTGGAAGAGATGGAAAAAACTGTATCGGCAGTATTGGTGGCGGCGGGCAGCTCGACCCGCATGGGGTTTGATAAGCTCAGCTTTGATCTGGGAGGCGAAACGGTGCTGCACCGCAGCATCCGCGCCTTTGCCCAGTGCCCGCAGATCACCGAGCTTGTGCTGGTGGCAGGCAAAAACCGGGAGTTTGTGGCGCAGCAGGCGGCGGACTGCCCAAAGCCTGTGCAGATCGTAGCGGGCGGGGCTACCCGCGCCGAGAGCGCAAAAAACGGCGTGCTGGCAGCGCACGGAGAACTGGTGGCGGTGCACGATGCCGCCCGCCCCTTTGTGAGTGCGTCGGTCATTACAGCGGCGCTGGAAGCTGCCGCCCGGTGCGGCGCAGCAGCCCCGGCGGTGCCGGTGAAGGATACCATCAAGGCCGCCGCCCGGGGCGATGGCAAAACCGTGCCCCCGGACTGCGCGGTATGCGCTACCCCTGACCGCAGCACCCTGTATGCGGTGCAGACCCCCCAGTGTTTTGACCGTGCAGCGTACCTTGCGGCGCTGGAAGAACTGGACGAGACCCGCGCCCGCCTTGTTACCGATGATTGCAGCCTGTTTGAGCTGACCGGACGCCCGGTGCAGCTGACGCAGGGCGACTATGCAAACCTGAAGATCACCACCCGGGAGGATCTGCCCCGCCCGGCACAGAGGAAGGAAACGGAAATGCGTATTGGACACGGCTATGATGTACATCGTTTGGTAGAGCAGCGCAAGCTGATCCTTGGCGGGGTGGAGATCCCCTTTGAAAAAGGCCTGCTGGGGCATTCGGATGCAGACGTGCTGACCCATGCGGTGATGGATGCTGTGCTGGGCGCTGCGGCGCTGGGGGATATCGGCCAGCATTTCCCGGACAATGACCCGGAGTATGCCGGTGCCGACAGCCTGAAGCTGGCCTGCCGCGTGGCGCAGATCCTCAAGGAGCACGGCTGGCGCATCGAGAACATCGACGCCACCCTGCTGTGCCAGCGCCCCAAGCTTGCACCCCATATCCCGGCTATGCGTGCCAATCTGGCGGCGGCTTTCGGCCTGCCGGTAGAGGCGGTAAGCGTAAAGGCCACCACGGAGGAGCATCTGGGCTTTACCGGCGAGGGGCTGGGCATTGCCGCCCACGCCGTCGCCCTGATCGAAGCTGTGTAAGGGGGGCACACGCATGACACTGAATGCGATCATCGCAAATTTTCAGACCTTCAAGATCGTTGATCTGCTGGATATCATCATCATCGCGTTCCTGATCTACCAGCTGCTGGGCATCATCAACCGCACCCGCGCCGGGCAGCTGGCCAAGGGTGCGCTGCTGGTCATGGTCGTGTATCTGGTGGCCAACACCCTGAATATGCGCACTGTTACCTGGCTGCTCAACTCGCTGCTGCAGGTCGGTCTGCTCACCCTTGTGGTGCTGTTCCAGCCCGAGATCCGCCGCGCGCTGGAGCGCATGGGTCAGACCGACCAATGGGCTTCCAAGCTGTTCAACGTAAAGGGACGCTACAACGACCCCAGCCTGAAGGGCGCATGGCGCAGCGCCATCATTGCCATCTGCGATGCAGCCGAGCGCTTCTCTGAGACTAAGACCGGCGCCCTCATCGTGCTGGAGCGCCACACCAACCTTTCCGAGATCGTGCGCACCGGCACCCCGGTGAACAGCGCGGTCAATCTGGAGGTGTTGGGCACCATCTTCTACGAGGGCACACCTCTGCATGACGGTGCCGCTATCATCGAAAACGGCCGCATCAAGGCGGCGGGCTGCGTGCTGCCCCTTTCCAACAATCTGGATCTGGGCAAGGATATGGGCACCCGCCACCGCGCCTGTCTTGGTATTGCGGAAAACTCCGACGCTATCGCCATTGTGGTCAGCGAGGAGACCGGCATCATCTCCATGGCCAAAAATGGTGTGCTGATCCGTCATTTTGACCGCCAGAGCCTGTATACCCGCCTCATCGACGAGATGATCCCCAAGGAGTCTACGGTGGAAAAGAACACCGCCGACAGCTGGGTGGAGCAGGCGAAAAAGCTGTGGAACTGGATCAGCCAGAAGGGGGAGGACGAGCAGCAATGAGCAACCAGCCAAATAAGCCGAACGGCGCAAAGCCTGCCGTCCACAAAAAGAAAAATCTTCTGGATGACCGCCGCGTCCGGCTGGCACTGTCCGTGCTGGGTGCCATCGTTGCATGGATGGTGGTCACCATCATCGTTCAGCCCGGTACCACCAACACCATCTATAATGTGCCGGTGGATTACACCTATGATTCCGCTGCCTATACCTCCCGGGGCCTGAGCATCGTCAGCGCCGAGGACAAGACCGTGAACCTGAAGCTTTCCGGCGATGGCTACACCATCGGCGGGCTCAGCGCGTCGGACTTTGTGGTCTACCCGGACTGGTCCAGCGTGCGCGACAGCGGCGAAAAGACTCTGCGGCTGCTGGTGCGCGGTGCAAACGGCCTGCTCAACGGCGTGACCGTGACCATGGAGGGCAGCGACAACACGGTGGACGTGGTATTTGACGTGGTGGAGGAAAAGACCCTGCCTGTTACCGCTACCACCAACTATCTGCGCATTGCGGATGGCTATATCCTTTACAGCACCGAGGTCTCCAAGGAGACCGTCACCCTGTCCGGCCCCAGCAGCGAGCTGAGCAAGGTGGCTACCTGCACCGCCGAGGCATCTTACAGCAGCGAACTGACCGAGTCGGTCACGCTGAACACCCCTCTGCGCTTCTACACCAGCGGCGGCAAGGAGGTCAAGTTCCAGTACACCACACTGGAAGAAAGCAATGTGGACGTGACGCTGCAAGTGTACAAGACGGCGACCCTGCCGGTGAAGGTGAATTTTATCAACGCGCCGCGCGGGTTCGATAACTCGGTGCTGAGCTATGCCCTCAGCTGCAAGCAGCTCAAGGTAGCGGGCCCGGCAGAAAAGATCGATGCACTGTCCACCTTGTCCATCGGCACAATCGACCTTTCCACATTCAGTCTGAACAAGGTGTACGAGATGCCCATCGAGCTGCCGACAGATATCTATCTGCTGGACAATATCTCCACCATCACGGTCAGCTTTGACTGCTCCGGGCTGGAGACCAAGACCATGAACCTGCCCTCCAGCTGTGTGCAGGTGGTCAATCTGCCCGCCACCTATCAGCTGACGGTGGAGACCGAGCGGCTGATGAACGTGATCCTCTGCGGCCCCAAGGGTGCTATGGAGACTTTGACCCCCGAGCAGGTGGTCATTGAGATCGACGCCGAGGACTTTGCCGTGGCTACCGGCCAACAGAACATTGCCTGCCGGCTGTATGTACCCTCCAACGGCAAGATCTTTGCACTGGGCAGCTATGTGCTGCAATGCCGCATTGAAAGCAACTAAATTTAAAGGAAAACACAACAAATGATTCTGGTTCGCAACATCCGTCTGCCCCTCTCTGCCGCAGAGCCGCAGGCATTTGAAAAGGCGCTGCACACCCTGCGGGTGCCCCGCAGCAAGGTAGAGCACACCGGCGTGGCAAAGCTTTCGGTGGATGCCCGCCACGGCCAGCCCAAGCTGGTATATACCGTGGCGGTCACCCTCAAGCAGCCCGGAGAAGAGGCCGCATTTGCGGCCCGCTGTCCGGACGCTGCCCTGCACCGCCGGGCAGACTTTACCCTGCACGCGGGTACCCAGCCGCTTGTGCACCGCCCTGTGGTGTGCGGACTGGGCCCGGCGGGGCTGTTTGCGGCCCTGCTGCTGGCACGGCAGGGCTACCGCCCCATCGTGCTGGAGCGCGGCCCTGCGCTGGATGCCCGTGTGCAGGCGGTGGAGCACTTTTCCGCCACCGGTCAGCTGGACCCCAACGCCAACATCCAGTTCGGCGAGGGCGGCGCGGGCACCTTCTCGGATGGCAAGCTGACCACCCGCATCGGGGATGAACTGTGTGATTTTGTCACCGAGGTGTTTTTGCAGCACGGTGCCCCGGCAGAGATCGCATGGAAGCAAAAGCCCCATGTGGGCACCGACCTGCTGCGCGGCGTTATCACCTCCATCCGCAAGGAGATCGAGTCTCTGGGCGGTGAAGTGCACTTCAACACCGCGCTCACCGGACTGGAGCGAAAAAACGGTCAGCTTGTGGGCATCACTACTACAAATGGAAGCTTTGCCTGCGAGGCGCTGGTGTTTGCGGTGGGGCACTCGGCACGGGATACCTTCAGCATGCTGATGGACAGCGGCCTTATGCTGGAATGCAAGCCCTTCAGCGTGGGTTTCCGCGCCGAGCACCTGCAAAGCGAGATCGAAAAAAGCCTGTACCATGAAGCTGCCGGGCATCCGGCGCTGCCCCGGGGCGAATACCAGCTTTCCCAGCATGTCGGCGACCGGTGCGTGTACACCTTCTGTATGTGTCCCGGCGGTCAGGTGGTGGCTTCGGCCAGTGAGGAAGAGCGCGTTGTGACCAACGGCATGAGCTACCACGCCCGCAGCGGCAAAAACGCCAATGCAGCGGTGGTGGTCAGTGTAGGCGGGGCAGATTTTGCCAACGACCCCCGCCGCGCCATTGCCTTCCAACGGGAGCTGGAAGCAAAGGCCTACGCCGCCGGTCGTGCCGCCGGGGCTTACGCTGCCCCGGCGGAGAATGTGCAAAGCTTTCTGGAAGGGCGCGGGCAGCTGCATATTGGCAGCGTGCAGCCCACCTACGACCGCGGTGTGACCGCCGCAGACCTGGGCGCACTGCTGCCCGGAGAACTGGCGGATACCCTGCGGGCGGGTCTGCGCGCCTACGAGCGCAAAATCGCGGGCTACACTGCGCCGGACGCCATCCTGACCGGCCTTGAGACCCGCACCAGCAGCCCGGTGCGGCTCAAGCGGGAAGAGGACTTTGTGTGCACCCAGCTGGCAGGGCTTTACCCCTGCGGCGAGGGTGCGGGATATGCGGGCGGCATTATGAGCGCCGCCGTAGATGGCCTGCGGGTGGCCCGTGCCATTATCAGCCGGTATGCACCGGCAGAAGGGTGAGAAAATTTTGATGTACGATCGTGAAAACGATAACCGAAATAACGAAGGCCGGCAGGTACAGCAGGAGCTGGAGGACCAGCTGCGCGCCTTTGGCGACACCATGACCGATGCCTTTGCCCACGGTTTTGAGGGCAGGGGTATGGACATCGGTGACCGGGCGTGGGATGTGGGCAAAGCTGCTGTCCATGCAGCCAACTACGGTATCGGGGAGGCGGCAAAGGCTTTCCGGCAGGGGCGCAGAGGTTATCCCTACGGGGATGCAAAGCAGTCTTTCCGCGAAGGTGCTGCGGATGCCGACCCCGCCGGGATGCCCGGCTGGTTCCGGCAGATCTTTGCAAAGCCGGAGCCTACCCCGGTGGAAAGCATCCGTATCAGCGCAAAAAAACGATATAGCGCAGGCTGCACCCTGCTGGCGGTGGGCATCACTTTTGCGGCCATTTTTGGTATCAGCGGCATCAGCTGCCTTGGCGTGGCAGCGGCGGCTACCCCCATCTGGGTGCAGGATATTGATATTGCCCAATACGTTGTGGGCGGCGAGCTGCTGACCGCTGCGGCTATGACAGCCCTGGAATTCTGCGGCGGCATCTTTACCTTGCTGGCATGTGGTTTTGGTGTGATGATCTCCGCTGGTGCCTCCCGGCTGTCGGCCTCCAAAAAGCTGCGGTTGCTGGCAGATGCAGCGGAAAAGTTGAACGCGCAGAAGGGGCTGGCGGTGGAGATGCTGGCAGGCCTGACCCACCAGACCAAGAAAAAAGCGCTGAAAAAGCTGCGCAGCTACATCCATAAGGGCTGGCTGAACGCGTGGCTGGACGATGAGACCGAAACGCTCTACCTGACGGCAGAGGACTACCGCGCCGCCAAGGAGGAAGCTACCGCTGCCGCCGCGCAGCCGCAGCCGGAAAAGGAAGAAACCGGCGATGCTCCGCTCAATCTCGATACTGCCCGCCGCTTTGCTGCCGTGCTGGAAAAAGAGCAGCAGCTCATGCAGGACGCACAGGCGCGGGAGGAACTGGCGGCCATGCACAAGACCACTACCGCCATCTGCGACTGGCTGGAGGCACACCCGGAAAGCCAGCCCAAGACCCGCCGCTTTGCAGAATATTATATCCCCACCACCCTCAAGCTGCTGCACACCTACAACGACGTGCAGGGGCAGCAGGGCGAAAACGCCGAGACCATCCGCCGGGATATCGCGGGTATCCTGCACACCTTGAATCAGGCGTATGAGAACCTGTACAACAATCTGCTTTCGGACGTAGCCATGGATATTTCTTCCGAGATCGCCGCTTTGCAGGGAATGCTGGCCAACGATGGCCTGACCGGGAGGGAATTTGAATGACCTACCGTGCTTGGGAACAAAAACCGCTGGACCGCACCGCTGTGCGGGAGCTGACCGCCGCCATTGCCGAGCAGGCAGCGGCACAGCTGGAAGAGCAGGCCATGGACGAAGCGCCGTGGTCAGACGAAAAATATAAGGCCGTGCTGGCTGCGCAGCAAAAGGAAAACGCCCTGCTGGCGGGCATCCTTGCTGCCCGGGGCATCACCGACCCCGCCGAAGCGCTGACCTTGCTGGCAGGGGAAGAGGAACTTTCCGACCCCGCCCTGCTGACCGACATGGACGCCGCTTGTCAACGCATCTGGCAGGCCATTGACAACGGCGAGACCATCGCGGTTTTTGGCGATTATGATGTGGACGGCGTGACCGCCACCGCCCTGCTGTACCAGCACCTCAAGGGCATGGGTGCGACCGTCAAGTGTATGCTGCCCAGCCGCGAGGGGGACGGCTACGGCCTGTCCAAAAACGCCATCCAGTCCATGCACAACAAAGGCTGCACTCTCATCGTGACGGTGGATAACGGCATTTCTGCCGTGGAAGAAGCCGACTTTGCGGCTTCACTGGGCATGGACCTGATCATTACCGACCACCATCTGCCGCCGGAGACTTTGCCCAAGGCCGTGGCCGTGGTGGATCCCCGCCGGGAGGACGACCACAGCCCCTTCAAGGGTCTGTGCGGCGCGGGCGTGGCGTTCAAGCTTTGTGCCGCGCTGGACGGCTGCCCGCCGGAGGAAATGCTGGATTACTGCGGCGACCTTGCCGCCGTGGGCACTGTGGCGGACGTGATGCCGCTGGTAGGGGAGAACCGCACCCTTGTCAAGGCCGGGCTGCGGCAGCTGCAGCAGACCGACCGCCCCGGCTTTGGGGCGCTTTTAGAGGAAGTCGGCCTTGCGGGCAAGCCCATCACCGCCGAGAATATCAGCTACGCCATCGCGCCCCGCATCAACGCGGCAGGCCGCATGGATAACGCCGTAACCGCTTTGCAGCTGGTGCTCTGCGAGGACCCGGACAGGGCCGAGGAACTGGCGCATAAACTCAACGAGATCAACGCCCACCGGCAGGAGACCGAGCAGCAGATCTTCAAAGCCGCCGAGGAATTGCTGGAACAGCAGCCCGAGCGTCTGGATGACCGCATCATGCTGCTGTGGGGACGGGACTGGCATCCCGGCGTCATTGGCATCGTCGCTTCCCGGCTGGTGGAGCGCACCGGCCGCCCGGTCATCGTGGTCACCATTGACGAGCACGGCGAGGGCAAGGGCAGCGGACGCAGCGTGCAGGGCTTTAACCTGCACGCTTGCATCGGCTCCTGTGCCGACCTTCTGGTGCGCTACGGCGGCCACGCCATGGCGGCGGGACTTTCCGTCCGGGAAGAAAATCTGCCCGAGCTGCGCCGCCGCCTGAACGACTGGGCTGCCCGGGAATGCCCGGTGCTGCACACCCCGCCCCTTACCTGTGATGTGACCATCCATCTGGACCGCATCACGGTGGAGAGCGTGCGGCATCTGGAGCAGTTGGCACCCTACGGAGCCGAGAACCCCACCCCGGTGTTTCTGCTGCAAAGTGCCGTGGTGGACGGCGTATACCCGGTATCGGAAGGGCGGCACAGCCGCCTGCGGCTGCGGCAGGGCAATAGCTGCCTGTACGCCGTCTGGTTCGGGATGCCCGCCGAGCAGCTGCCCTACGCGCTGGGCGATGTGGTGGACGTGGCACTGAACCTTTCGGTCTACGAGTCTGCCCGGGGTGCACAGCTCTCCGGTCGCATCATCGACCTGCACCCGGCAGGGCTGGGCGCAGAGCTGGCGCGGCAGGCTGCACTGGTGCAGGCACTGCGCCGGGGCACCCCCCTGACCGAAGAACAGAAAAAACAGATCGCCCCCGCCCGCACGGATATCATTGCCGTGTACCGGGAATTGCAGTCCCGCCGCTGGCACGCCGAGGACCTGCAGCCCCTGTGCGCAAAGCTGGGCGAGGAGCAGACCGGCAAAACGCTGGTGGCAGTTGCCGCTTTAGAGCAGGTGGGGCTGATCACCGCAGCGGAAAAAGGCGGGGCAAAATTCTGGGAGCTGGTGCCGACAGCAGGCAAAAAGAACCTTGCCGATGCCCCCATCCTGAAATGTCTGGAGGAACTATAAATGCCTGAGGGAAAGAAAAATACTGCCCCGGTCCCGGCTCCGGTACGGGACGAAGACGGCTACTCTGCCAAGACCCATCTGCACCAGCCGGTGCAGGAGACCGCCACCGTAGCCGCTACGGCACTGCTGGCAGACGCACCGGAGGGGGCGCTGCCCTCTGAGGTACGCCCGGAGATCGTAACGTGGGAAAAGCTGTGCGAGGCCATTCAGGCCAGCGGCAAAGCCTACAATATGGAGATGATTCAAAAAGCCTACGAGCTGGCCAACAACGCCCACAATGGCGTGTGCCGCCGCAGCGGCGAGCCCTATATCTGCCACCCGCTGGCAGTCGCCCGGCTGGTGCTGGATCTGGGCATGGACTCCGAGAGCATCGCCGCCGCCCTGCTGCATGACGTAGTGGAGGATACCCCCACCACGCTGGACGACCTGAAAGCCGCCTTTGGCGAGGAAGTGGCACTGCTGGTGGACGGCGTGACCAAGCTGACCAAGATCCAGTTCTCCAATATTGAGGAATTGCAGGCCGAAAACCTGCGCAAGATGCTGCTGGCGATGAGCCGCGATGTCCGCGTGATGATCATCAAGCTGTGCGACCGGCTGCATAATATGCGCACCGGCGACGCTTGGCCGGAGCAGAAGCGCCGCGATAAGGCCCGCGAGACCATGGAGGTGTACGCCCCCATTGCCAACCGCCTTGGCATCCTGAACGTCAAGGAAGAGCTAGAGGATCGCAGCCTGCATTATCTGGACCCCGTGGGCTATGCCGAGATCAGCCGGATGCTCAGCGAGCGCGCCGGTGAGGAGTTTTTGATCAAGGTGTCTGGCGTCATTGAGCGCCGTCTGGTGGAAAGCGGCATCGAGGGTGCCACCATCAAGCGCCGGGTCAAGAGCATCTACGGCATCTACCGCAAGACCATCATGCAGAATAAGTCCTTCGACGAGATCTACGATATCTACGCGGTCCGGGTCATTCTGGATTCTCTGGCCGAGTGTTACAGCACCCTTGGTCTCATCCATGATATGTACCACCCACTGCCCAACCGCTTTAAGGACTATATCTCCACCCCCAAGCCCAACGGCTACCAGAGCCTGCACACCACCGTCATCGGGCACGAGGGCATCCCCTTTGAGGTGCAGATCCGCACCCGCAAAATGGACGAGCAGGCTGAGTACGGCGTTGCCGCCCACTGGAAGTACAAGGAAGGCCGCGAAGGCCACGATAAGCTGGACGACCGTCTGGCATGGGTCAGCCAGCTGCTGGAGAACCAGCGCCTGAGCGAGGATTCCGGCAACCTGCTCCACGATCTGAAGAGCGACCTGCTGCCGGAAGAAGTGTTTGCCTTTACCCCCAAGGGTGATGTCATCAACCTGCCCACCGGTGCTACCTGCATCGACTTTGCCTACGCCATCCATTCGGCGGTGGGTAACCGCATGGTGGGCTGCAAGGTGAATAACCGTATGGTGCCCATCGACCATGTGGTGGCTACCGGCGAGATCATTGAGGTGCTGCTGGGCCCGGCAGATAAGGGCCCAAGCCGCGACTGGCTCAAGATCGTGCGCACCAGCGAAGCCAAGAGCAAGATCCGCAACTGGTTCAAGAAGATGCGCCGGGAAGAGAATATCCAGCAGGGACGGGACGCCTTGTCCAAGGAGCTGCGCCGGGAGATGATCATCATCCCGGACGACCAGCTGGATGCCTTTATTGACGGCTGCTCCCGCCGGATGCGCCAGAACAACGCGGAGGAGCTGTACGCCGCCATCGGCTACGGCGGCATGACCATTGCCAACTGCCTGCCCAAGCTCAAGGAAGAGTGGCAGAAGCTCAAGGCTGCCGAGGCCGAGGAGAATAAGTCGGTGGAGGATCTGCCCAAGGTAGACCTGAGCCGTGTGCACGCCACCGACGGCGTGGTGGTGGAGGGCTTCGATAACACCCCCATCAAGTTTGCCAAGTGCTGCAGCCCACTGCCCGGCGACCCCATCGTGGGCTTTATCACCCGCGGCTTCGGCGTTTCCATCCACAAGCAGACCTGCGCCAACGCCGTTGCCAGCATGAAGGACCCCTCCAACGCTCCCCGCTGGGTCAAGGCCTACTGGGCAGACAGCGTCAAGGACAGCTACAAGGCCGGGCTGGAGATCATTGCCCTGAACCGCAACGAGCTGCTGCAGGACGTGCTCAGCGCACTGGCCGATATCCGGGTGCCTATCTATGCCATGAATGCCCGTCAGGTAGAAAACAACTGCGCCGTGGTCAGCCTGACCATCGGCATCAACAATACCGAGCACCTCAACCGTGTGGTGGCGCGCCTTTCCAAGGTGCGGGACGTGCTCAAGGTGACAAGGAGTTAACGCAATGCGAGCAGTCATTCAGGCCGTATCCTCCGCTAGTGTGCGGGTGGAGGGCGGCGAACCCCGCGCCATTGGGCCGGGAATCATGATCCTGCTGGGGGTCAGGGACACCGACACACTGGACATCGTGCCCAAGCTTGCCGATAAATGCGCGGGTCTGCGCATTTTCCCGGATGCGGAGGGCAAGCTGAACCTGAGCGCCCGGGATCTGGGCTATTCCGCGCTGGTGGTCAGCCAGTTCACCCTTTACGGCGACACCAAAAAGGGCTACCGTCCCAGCTTTATCAAGGCTGCAAAGCCGCCCCTCTCGGTGGATGCCTACGAGCTGTTCCTTACCGAGATGGCTAAGCACGGCCTCAAGGACGTGCAGCACGGCGAGTTCGGCGCCCATATGCAGGTGTCGCTGGTGAACGAGGGCCCCTGCACCATCATCATTGATACCGACGAGTGGAAAAAGAAGGAGTAACGATGCAAGGTTTTCACATTCCTGCGGCACCGCCGCTGTATACCAACACCTTTCTGCTCATCTCCGATGCAGGCCATGCCGTGGTCATCGACCCGGCGGCAGAGGTGCACAGCTACGACGAAATCTTAAAGCAGCACAACGCCACCCTTACCACCATTCTGTGCACACACGGTCACTACGACCATGTGGGCAGCGCGGCTGCGCTGAAAGCAGAGTGGAACGCCACCCTCTACTGTGAAAAGGCAGACCTTGCCGGCGACCGGATGTACCCGCTTTCCGCTGCGGACTGCGGCTATACAGAAGGCGAGCAGATCGCGGTGGACGAGCTGCACTTTACTGCGTGGCACACCCCCGGCCACACCCCCGGCAGCGTGGTGCTGCTGTGCGGTGAGCATCTGTTCTGTGGTGATACGCTGTTTGCCGGAAGCATCGGCCGCACCGACCTTGAGGGCGGCAGCAGCGCGCAGATGGCAGACAGCCTGCGCAAGCTGGCGCAGCTGCCCATCCCCCGCGAAACACAGGTGCTGCCCGGCCACGGCGAATTTTCTACCTTTGGCGCGGAGCTGGACAACAACTACTATATCCGCAGCGCTGTGCGCGGCGGCAACGACATTTTTTAAAGAGAGAACGACATGAAGATCTATATCACTGGGCTGCCCTCCGGGTACGAGGTGGAGCATCTTGCCCGCCTGTTTTACCCCATGGCACCCTTGACCCTGACCCCGCCGGAGCCTGCTGAGGACTGCCTGTGGGCAGAAAAGACCGATACCGGTCTGCGGGTGCTGGTGCGGCAGGGGGAAAAGAGCAAAATGCTGGAAGCCCCGCTGCCGCTGCCGGTGGAACAGGGCGGCGAAACCCCGGAGTTTGCCCTTGCCAGCCTGACTTATGACCTGCTGCGCCAGTGGACGGGCATCCGCCCGCCTTGGGGCAAAATGACCGGTGTGCGCCCGGTGCGGCTGATCCACGATAAGCGCGCCGCCGGGTGGAGCGCAGAACAGATCGACCGCTTCTTTTTGCAGCGGTTCGACTGCTCGGAGCAAAAATACGAAATGGCGAAGGAAATTGCCGATTTGCAGGAGCCGATCCTGCGGCTGGGCAGCGCCCCTAAGACGTATAGCCTGTATATCGGCATCCCGTTCTGTCCCTCCCGGTGCAGCTATTGCAGCTTTGTCAGCTGCAATCTGGACCGCGACCGCAAGCTGGTGCAGCCCTATGTGGACTGCCTGTGCAAGGAGGTCGCAGAGATCCGGGTGCAGGCCGAGCGTGCCGGGCTGAATTTATGCAGCATCTACATCGGCGGCGGCACCCCCACCAGCCTTTCCGCCGCCCAGCTGCGGCAGCTCATGGGCACCGTACGGGAGAATTTTGATCTGACTAAGGTCGTAGAATATACCGTAGAAGCTGGCCGTCCGGACTGCACCGACGCCGAAAAGCTGGCGGTCATCAAGGAATACGGCGCTACCCGCATCTCCATCAACCCCCAGACCTTCTCGGACGCGGTGCTGGCAAACATTGGCCGCAAGCACTCGGCACAGGACATTCTGGATTGCTATGCCGATGCCCGCCGCGCCGGGCACGAGGACATCAACATGGACCTCATTGCCGGTCTGCCCGGGGATACGGTGGAGGGCTTTGAGCACAGCCTGCGGCAGGCCATTGCCTTGCAGCCGGAGAATATCACCGTCCACACCCTTACCCTCAAGCGGGCGTCCCGCATCGTCATCGAGGACCAGAAGGAAAACGACTACGCGGACGTAGCTGCCATGCTGGAAAAGTGTCATCTGCTGGCCGAGGCGGGCTACCGCCCCTATTACCTTTACCGGCAGAAGAATACGCTGCAAAATCTGGAAAACGTGGGCTGGTGCAAGCCGGGTCACGAGGGTTACTATAATATCTATATCATGGAGGAAGTCCAGACCATCCTTTCGGCCGGTGCGGGCGGCAGCACCAAACTGGTAGCCGATGGAGGCAAACGGATGCAGCGCATCTTCAATTTTAAGTATCCGAACGAGTATATCCAGCGCTTTGCGGAGGTACTGGAACGGAAAAAAGGAGTGGCTGAGTTTTATGATCACAATCTGGGTACCGAAACGACTGGTTGAAGTAGACCTGTATAACGTAGCAGCCCGCAGTCCGCAGGCGCTGGCACAGCTGAGCGAGAACAGCTACGCCCGGCGGGTGCAGTATGCCGCCCAGAAGGTGCGCGGCTCCGGGGCAAAGATCGTTATGCTGACCGGCCCCTCGGCAAGCGGTAAGACCACCAGCGCCCACTGTCTGGCAAAGGCTCTGGTACAGCAGGGCACCCCGGCGCAGGTAGTCAGTCTGGACAACTTTTTTAAAGGTGCTGCCTACTACCCCAAAATGCCGGACGGCACGCTGGACTACGAAAACCTTGAAACGCTGGATCTGCCTCTCATCAAGCAGTGCCTGCACCAGCTCAGCGAGACCGGCAAGACCAAACTGCCCATCTACGATTTTGCCACCGAGCAGCGCGCTGCCGCGGTGGAACCCATCGACCTGCAGGGCGGTGTGTGCATCGTGGAGGGCATCCATGCTCTGAACCCGGAGCTGACCGGCCTTGTGCCGGATGACCAAATCTACCGCATCTACGCCGGTCTGCGGGAGGAGTACTGCATTGACGGCCGCCGGGTCATCAATACGCAGGATATCCGCCTGTGCCGCCGCACCCTGCGGGACGCCGCAGCCCGCGGCCGCAGCCCCGCCAAGACCCTTTCCATGTGGGACAGGGTGCTGGACGGCGAGACCCGGTATATCAAGGGCTTCAAGACCACCGCGGATTTTCTGCTGGACACCTCCTTTACCTACGAGCTGGGACTGATCTCCCGGCTGCTGGGCGAGGTGCGCCGTCAGTTCACGCTGGAGGGCCATAACGCTGAGCTGTGGGACGAGACCGCCCGCCGCTTTGAGCAGGTGGATCCGCTGCCGCTGGAGCTGCTGCCCGCCGACAGTATGCTGTGCGAGTTCTACGGCAGCCGCACCTGACAAGTGAAAAATGCGTAAAATTTGTTTCCAAACCGGCACCAAACTGTAAAAATTGCGGTGCATTCGTTGCAATTGCCATAACGCTGCGCTATAATGGGAATACGACTCCGGTATGGCGCACTGTGCGCCGCAGTCTGCAGAGAATGCTGCCAGAATAAGAGAGGTGTCTTTTATGGATTTTAACAAGATCAAAGCGATAGGTCTGGAATATGCCGAAAAGGGCAAGAACGCTGCCATGGATCTGGCTGAAAAGGGCAAGACGCAGGCGCTGCTGGTCAACGAGCAGGGCAAGCTGCTCAAGGCACAGCGTCAGCTGGGTGCACTGGTGTACAGTCTTGCCAAGGGCAAGGAGGAGAACCAGCCGCTGGTAGATAAATACATCGAGATGATCGATACCATTGAGCAGGAGATTACCCGCCTGAAGGCTACTCTGACCCCGGCCGAGGCCGCCGAGGTGGACTACGAAGCCCCCATGGAGGAGGCAGAAGAAGCTGCCCCGGAACAGCCCGCCCAGCCTGCCCGCAAGACCTGCCCGCAGTGCGGCGCGCCCGTCTCGGACGATGCACTGTTCTGCAATAAGTGCGGCGCACAGCTGTAAGCCGGTAACCGGAAAAAGCTGCAACAGGGCGGTATCCCCCACAGGACACCGTCCTGTTTTTGTGAAAAGCGCAGAAAACCATGAAAAATGCTGGAAAATTGCGGCTTTTTGCTTGAAAAACCGCAACAGCTGCGGTACAATTTACAGTATCTTTTCAAAAGGAGATGGAACGTGTGCTGGACTGGAGCCCACAGCCGCCCTATACGGCGGAGCAGCTGCTGCAGGTGATTCGCATCCTGCGGGACCCGGAAAACGGCTGCCCGTGGGATAAGGTGCAGACCCATGCGTCCATCCGCAAAAACTTTCTGGAAGAGACCTGCGAGGCGCTGGAGGCCATTGATGCAGATGACGCCGTTCTGCTCCGGGAGGAACTGGGAGACGTGCTGATGCAGGTGGTGTTCCACGCCGCCATGGAGGAAGAGCGGGGACGCTTTACCTTTGAGGACGTGTGCCGCAACGTCTGCGAAAAGCTGGTGTTCCGGCACCCCAACATCTTTGCGTCCTCCGCAGCGGAAAACGCCGGTATAAATGGCTGGGATGCGCTCAAAAATAAGGAAAAGGGGCGCACTACCCTTGCGGACGAGCTGGCCACCGTGCCCGCTACGCTGCCCGCGCTCATGCGGGCGCAGAAGCTGCAAAAGCGTGCCGCCGGGCACGGCCTTGGGCAGCAGGATGCAGCCGCAGCGCAGCACCGGCTGGAGACCGCCGTGCAGGCTTTTGGCAAGGCAGAGGAAGCCGCAAAGCAGGAGGCCGCAGGCCAGCTGCTGTTTGCAGCAGTGAACGCCGCCCGGCTTGCAGGGGTGGATGCAGAGGAAGCGCTGACCTTTGCATCCAAGCGCTTTGCACAGCAGTGTCTGGAACAGGAACAAAGCGGTACTCAGGTCGAATGACCTGCTCCGATAGAACGAGAGAATTTAAGACAAATCAGATGGAGGCAAATAATATGACCAAGACCGACTTGATCGCACAGGTTGCGGCAAACACCGAAATGAGCAAGAAGAGCGCAGAGCAGGCTGTCAGCGCTGTTTTTGAGGCACTGGGCAAGGCAATGACCGAGGGTGAAAAGATCACCATTTCCGGCTTCGGCACCTTTGAGGTGCGCGAGCGCGCCGAGCGTCAGGGCATCAACCCCCGCACTCGCGAGCCCATCACCATCGCTGCTTCCCGCAGCATCGTGTTCAAGCCCGGCAAGTCCCTGAAGGACACCCTGTAATCGGTTCTGTCACGCCGCCGCTGCCTGCACAAGGTGCGGCGGCTTTTTTGCTGAAAGGAAAGGAACAACTCTAAATGCGTCTGGATAAGTATCTCAAGGTCTCCCGCCTGATCAAACGCCGCACCGTGGCAAACGAGGTGGCGGATGCAGGCCGCATCCTCATCAACGGCAAGGTGGCCAAGGCCAGTCAGGCCGTCAACGCCGGGGACATCATCGAGGTCACCTTCGGCAACCGTCCCATCAAGGTGCGGGTGCTCTCGGATGTGGAGCCTCGCACGAAAGACGTTGCCCGCGAGATGTACGAGGTGATCGCGGAATAACCGCCCTGCCTGCCCGCATACAATGCTGGCAGAGGGGGACTGCCTATGGAAAAAGCTGCCGCAAAGCCGCCGCTGCCCCATGACCTGATCTTGGAGAGCCGCAGCAGGCTGACCGTCACCGGGGTGCAGCGGGTGCTGCATTGCAGCGCCGAAAGTGCCGCGTTGGAGACCGGCAAGGGCATTCTGCATCTGTCCGGTGCGCAGATCAGTATGCAGACACTGGATCTGGAAGCCGGGGAAGCGAAGCTGACCGGGCGGTTCGATGGGCTGGAATATACCGCCGCCCGCACAGCCGGCAGCTTCTGGCACCGGCTGCTGCGCTGATGGTGCAGGTGCTGCTGCCCGCCCGGCTCTTGCAGGAAGCCGCCGCCTGTGCTGCTCTTGGCGCTGCTCTTGGCGTGGTGCGGGCGTTTTTGCCGGTGCGTGGCAGGACGGCTTTTGTGCCGGATATGCTGCTTTCCGGCGCAGTGCTGCTGGCGTGCCAGAGCTACGCCGCCGGGTACAGCGCCGCCGGGGTGCTGCGGTGGTACATGGTGCTGGCAGCCTTTGCTGCCGCCCTTTGCGTTGCCGGGGTGCTGGGCGTCCCGTTGCGGGCGCTGGGGCGGGGGATACGGGCTGCTTTGCGCCTGCCCGGCCGTATTTTGCACCGTTTTGCGGTGCAGCCTGTGCGCCGCCGCCGCGCTGCGGCTAAAACTGCCCGCAAATTACGCCGGAACGCAGAAAGAACCGCAAAAAAATCCAAAAAGAACTTGCCAAACCGGCGGGCATTGTTGTATAATTCAAGCGTATCAAAGTAAGAGAACAGACGCAGAAGGTCTGCTGTTCAGACAGGAGCGTAAGGCAATGACGAATATGGGACGCAAAAAGCGCAGAAAAAATGCAGTGGTCACCATGGCGTTCCGCCTGTTTTTCGTGCTGCTTTTGCTGAGTATGCTGGCGGCTTATATCTCCAATCAGGTCACCATCAGCTCCAAGCGGGCAGAACTGGAAACACTGAACGAACAGGTGGCGCAGCAACAGACGGAAAATCAGGAACTGCAGCGCGTACTGAGCGGCGATGCCGACCAGATCACCGAATGGGTCGCACGCGACTCTTACAACTACGCCGCACCCAACGAGCGCATCTTTGTGGATGTGACCGGTAACTGACCGCGCGGCAGGTCGAGAGTATTTGGAAAACAAGGAGTATTGAGTTTTGGCAATTGAGGTAGGGAACGTATTCGAAGGCCGCGTGACCGGTGTAAAGCCCTTTGGCGCATTTGTTGCGCTGCCGGAGGGGCGTGTCGGCATGGTCCACATTTCCGAGGTATCCAACGAGTTCGTGCAGGATATCAACACGGTGCTGCACGATGGCGATGCAGTAAAGGTGCAGGTCATCAACATTGCACCGGACGGCAAGATCGCGCTGTCTATCAAGCGTCTGTTGCCCCCGGTTCCGCGTCAGCCCCGGGAAGGCCACCCCGCAGGCCCCCGTCCGGGTGGTTTCCGCGGCGGGCAGGAGGGTGGACGCTCCGGTGGCGGGCGCGGCGCAGGCCGTGCCCCCCGTGAGGGCGGCAGAGGCTCTGCCCGGGAGGCTGCGCCCCGTGTGTGGCAGCCCAAGACACCCACACGCTCCGACAATCTGAGCTTTGAGGACATGATGAGCCGCTTCAAGAGCCAGAGCGAGGAAAAAATGGCGGACCTCGATCACGAGACCAACAACCGCCGTGGCGGCGGTTATGCGCCCCGCAGCCGCCGTGGCCGCTGAGCCATCGTATCAGCTGGGATCACAAGGAACACAGGCAGGCCTGTCCCCGGTCGGACAGGTCTGTTTTTTCGGTACAGAACAGAAAGGAACTACCATGCCCGCAAAATTTGAACTGATCGCCCCCTGCTTTTTTGGGTGTGAATCCACCGCTAAATTTGAGCTGACCCGCATCGGCGCAGAGAACATCCGGGTGGAGGATGGCCGTCTGAGCTTCTGCGGCGGGGCAGAGATGATCGCCGCCGCAAACCTCAACCTGCGCACCGTGGAACGCGTGATGCTGCTGCTGGCACGCTACAAGGCCACCACCTTCGACGAGCTGTTCGACGGCGTGTATTCCATCCCGTGGGAGGAGTTTCTGCCTACGGACGCCGCCTTCCCGGTCACCGGTTCCTCCCTGAACAGCCAGCTGACCAGCATCCCCGCCTGCCAGAGCGTCATCAAAAAGGCGGTGGTCAAGCGCCTGATGAAGGGCCACCGCACCACCGTGCTGCCCGAGAGCGGCGTGGAGTACAAGGTACGCTTTATGCTGCGCAAAAATGTGTGCGAGATCATGCTGGACACCACCGGCGAGGGTCTGCACAAGCGCGGTTACCGCCGCAACGCCATGGAAGCCCCCCTGCGTGAGACGCTGGCGGCTACCATCGCCGACCTTGGCCGTGTGTGCCGCGACAGTCTGGTGGAGGATCCCTTCTGCGGCAGCGGCACGTTGCTGATCGAAGCCGCACAGAAGGCCATGAACATCGCCCCGGGTCTGAAGCGCCGCTTTGCCGCCGAGCGTTACAGCTTTGTGCCCGCTGCCCTGTGGGCAGAGCAGCGCCAGAAGGCACTGGCAGAGTCCAAGCTGGACGTGGGCTTTGAGGCCTTCGGCTACGATATCGACCCCGCCGCCGTGGCACAGGCCAACGTCAACGCCAAGCTGGCCGGTGTGGAAAACCGTTGCCACTTTGAAGTGGCCGATGTTGCCACCTTTGCCGCAAAGCCGGAGGCCATCGTGCTGACGAACCCTCCGTATGGTGAGCGTCTGGGCACTATTGAGGGCGCTGCCAAGCTAGCGCGCACGCTGGGACAGCAGATGGAAGCCAGCCCCTGCGCCGGTCTGTATGCCATTACCGCCGATATGGACTTTGAACTGCACTACGGCAAGCGCGCCAACAAGCGCCGCAAGATGTACAACGGCATGATCCCCTGCCAGCTGTATATGTACTATAACGCCCCCAAGACCGAAAAGATGGCAAAGCCCATGCCCAAATCCGGCTTTGACGGCAAGCGCACCCATTTTGAAAAGAAGTAAGGGCATTTAAGCCCCGCTCTCGGCAGACATTGCACTGAAAAAGTGTGTCTTTTTTCGGGAAAATCCGGCACAAACACCCGCAGATCATCTTTTGCTGAAAAGAGACGGTCTGCGGGTGTTTTTAATAGAAAAATAGATTTCACAAAATTCGGCATAATGACAAATTACGGCAGTTTTTGCATCCGGTAGTTGCGCTGGCGCATAAAAAGGATTATACTAACCTTATTGACCGCAGGATGCAAAAACTGTACAGAAAGGATGGCTGGCTCTTATGAAGGGACGGATGCGGCCCTATCTGCCGGAACTGACGATCCGGGACTACAATACCTATATGCGTTACCTCCGCGGGGTGCGGCGGCAGATGTATAAGTCTTACGGCTTCTACGCCTGCCATCTGCTGCGCACCAACGGGGTACTGTTTGCCATCCTATCCGACAGTCTGGCAGGACGTATGCCCACCTGCAAACGGCAGCGGGTGCCCGGTACGCCGTTCCAGCGCAGCATGATGTGCCAGACGCTGGGCATCCGGCAGGCGGCGCAGACGGAGATCCTGATGGGCTGGCATAATTTGCAGGACCGCAAGTACAGCGAGCTTCGCCCGGCGAAGCGCGTGCGCCGCGCAGTGGACAAGCTGCTGCTGCGCCGCGCCTACGACAAAGCACGGCAGGAGAACCCGGCACTGGAGCGGCTGTTTGCGCAGGAGCGGGAGCAGGCGGTGGTGCAGATGAACCTGAGCGCCAAAAACTACGCCCTTGCTGCCGAGCCTATGAGCAATGTCTACGGCGCTTTGTACTCCACGCTGGCTACGGATGACCCCAACCAGCGCAAGAGTATGCGGTACATCGGCAGCTGCATCGGCCGCATCTTCTATCTGCTGGACAAGGCCGAGCGCTTTGAAGCCGACCGCCGCAACGGCCAGTACAACGTGTTCGTGGTCAATGAGCTCAACGGACAGGCTGCCGCCATAGAGAACGCCCGGCGGCAGGCGCTGGCAGCGGTCAATGATCTGATGCGGGCGTACAAGATGCTGGATCTCAAGCTGAACGACACCCTGCTGAACAATATCATGATCCTAGGCCTGCAGCACGCGGTCTACCCGCTGGAGCAGGACGCCGATACCGAAAAATGGGAGATCCCATGAAGAAACGAAAAAGCAAAAGCTGGTCCATGGCCTACTGCGGCATGGCAGCGGCACTGTGCGTGGCACTGATGCTGCTGGGCACCATCATCCCCATTGCCATGTTCATCGCGCCTGCGGTGGCCAGCTTTCTCATTGCAACGGTGTGCATGGAGTGCGGCATCACCATGGCGTGGACGGCGTACGCCGCTGTCAGCCTGCTGGGGCTGCTCTTTGTGCCGGATAAGGAGATCGCCCTGATCTTCACGGTGCTGCTGGGCTATTACCCGCTGGTAAAGCCCCGGTTTGACCGCATCCGTCCCCGGGCATTGCAGCTGGTGTGTAAGCTGCTGCTGTGCAACGCGGCGGTGCTTGCCATGTACGGTCTGCTGCTTGTGCTGGTACCGGCGGGCAGCGTCTCGCAGGAGCTGCGCACCACCGCACTGGCAATGTCCCTGCTCACACTGGGCATGGGCAACGTGGCCTTTGCCCTGTATGACCGCGCACTGTGCAATCTACTGCTGCTGTACAAGCTGAAGTGGCAGCCCAAACTGCATAAAATGCTGGGGATGCACTGAACCACAAAACATTGAAAGAAGGAATGTGTACCACAAGCTGACGTAAAGCGCCGGGCCACACGGGTGACAGCCGTGAGGGTGACGAGGAGAGGAATCATCGAAAGATTCGGCGGGTGTTTCTCCGGCTGAGGGCTATACCAGCCGCAGAACAGGGCAAAAACCGGCAGCAATACCGAAACAGAACCCTGCAAAGAAAGCCATACAAGAACATAGACTTTGATAGAGGAAACTGACTGTGCAGCAGCGCATTTCGGCGCGCCGCAGTCGGTCTGGAGGTATTTTGTATGTGTGGCATTGTAGGTTATGTTGGCATGCGCAGCGCCCAGCAGGTGCTGCTGGACGGCTTGGAAAAGCTGGAGTACCGCGGGTACGATTCTGCCGGTGTGGCACTTACCCAGAGGGACGGTATCCGCGTGGTCAAAAGCAAGGGGCGGCTTTCCACCCTGCGCAGTAAGCTGGAAGAGCTGGCGCTGCCCCAGAGCAGCTGTGGCATCGGTCATACCCGCTGGGCGACCCACGGCGAGCCCAGCGACGTGAACAGCCACCCGCACTCCACGCCCCGGGTCAGCATCGTGCACAACGGCATTATTGAAAACTACGGCGCTTTAAAGGAGCGTCTGATTGCTAAAGGCTACACCTTTGCCAGCGAGACCGATACTGAGGTGCTGGTAAAGCTCATCGACAGCTGCTATCAGGGCGAGCCTTTACAGGCTTTGCAGGCTGCGCTTGACAAGGTGCGGGGCAGCTATGCGCTGGCGGTGCTGTTCAAGGACTACCCGGACACCATCTTTGCGGTCAAGCGGGAAAGCCCGCTCATCGTAGGCTGGGGCGAGGGAGAAAACTTTGTGGCCTCGGATATCCCGGCGCTGCTCAAGTACACCCGCAGCTACAGCGTGCTGGAGGAAGGGGACATGGCCGTGTGCACGGCACAGGGCATCCGCTTCTATAACGAGTTCGGCGAGGCAGTGGAGCGCGAAAAGCTGACCGCAGACTGGGATATGGAAGCCGCGGAAAAGGGCGGCTACCCCCACTTTATGCTCAAGGAGATCAACGAGCAGCCCGCCGCCATCACGGCAACGGTCAGCCCCCGGGTGGAGAATGGCCTGCCGGAGCTGCGCATCCCGGAATTGACGGATGAAAAGCTGCGCAGCATCGGCACGGTGCATCTGGTGGGCTGCGGCACGGCTATGCACGCCGGTATGGTGGGCAAGACCGCCATTGAGGCGCTGGCCCGGGTGCCCGCACAGGTGGATATCGCCAGCGAGTTCCGCTACCGCGACCCCATCTTGAAGCCGGAGGATCTGGTCATCATCATCAGCCAGTCTGGCGAGACCAGCGATACGCTGGCCGCCCTCAAGCTGGCCAAGAGCCGGGGCGTGCCGGTGCTGGCCATTGTAAACGTGGTGGGCAGCAGCATTGCCCGGGCAGCGGATTACGTCATGTACACCTACGCAGGACCGGAGATCGCGGTAGCGTCCACCAAGGCCTATATGGTGCAGCTGTGCGTGCTGTACCTGTTTGCCCTGCGTCTGGCCTACGCGCGGGGGCAGCTGACCGAGGAAAAGACAAAGTATTACACCGCCCAGCTGCTGCACGCGCCAGAGGTCATCAAGCCCCGCCTTGCGGACTGCGAGCAGATCAAGTACCTTGCCAGCCGCTATGTGAACACCCAGAGCTGCTTTTTCATCGGGCGCGGGTTTGACTACGCTCTTTCGCTGGAGGGCAGCCTGAAGCTGAAGGAGATCAGCTATGTGCACTCGGATGCCTACGCAGCAGGGGAGTTGAAGCACGGTACCATCAGCCTGATCACGGACGGTGTGCCGGTGATTGCGCTGGCTACCCAGAAAAACGTCTACGAAAAGACCATCTCCAACGCCAAGGAGACCCGCAGCCGCGGGGCGCGGGTGCTGCTGTTCACCACCAAGGACGCGGAGGTGCCGGAGGGCGTTGCCACCGAGGTCATCCGCTTGGACGAGTATGACGACATTCTGATGCCGCTGCAGCTCATCGTGCCGCTGCAATTGTTCGCTTACTATATGGCTGTGCTGCGCGGCTGCGATGTGGATAAGCCCCGCAACCTTGCCAAGAGTGTAACAGTGGAGTGACCGGGGAGAATAAGATTTAGAATGGTCTCCGTTCCGCTCTGACCATTTTTAGCGGGAGAATATTTTTTAATTTTACAAGTCTGGAAAATCTGCGGATTTTCCAGACTTGTTTTTTCACGGGAAAAGCCATCCCCTAAAGGGCATCTCTTCTTGTGAAAAAGTGGTTTAGAACCGCCCACAGGCGTTTCTGAACCACAGTAAAAATCATCTTTTCTCTGAATATGGTCGGAGCCGCGCGGAGACCATTCTAAATCGTCTATAACACAAAACCGCCCGTTGCACGAAATGCTGTGCAGCGGGCGGTCGTATATGCAGGGGAAGAGGAGCTTACCAGAACCAGTAGCGCTTCTTGAGCACGATGTAGGCAATGGCGATGAGGATCACCACCACGCCGCCTGCGATGAAGAAGGTCCAGTTGATATCACCGAACCGCAGGTTCTGGTTGGTCAGCAGGTAGCGGCCGGCAGTGTCGGCGGTGATGACGCCGTCCTTGTAGCTGTTCAGGAACTGCCACTTGTTGCTGATGGTGTTGTACAGGTACAGGCGGGAGTAGGTGCTCACGTCCAGTTTTAGCTGCACCGCGCAGGGAAGGGTACGGCCGTTATCCAGCTCAAACTCCAGCCCCTCTTCGCTCTCGGTGAAGGTGATGGCGGTGTCGATCTCGCTGGTGGTACTCTTCACGTCCTTACCGGAAACGTTCAGAGTGTAGCCATCGCCCACAACGCACAGGGTCTTGCCGGTGGTGCGCAGGGCGTTCAGGATCTCGCCGGTCACGATGGGAACCTCAGACTGGGCGAACACCACCTGATCCTCGGTGCTGTCCTGAATGGTCTGCACCACAGGGTCCAGCGGGATAGCGGTGTTGTCGTCCGGGGTGTTCGTGCCGTCATTGCTGCTGTCGCTGCCGGAGGCGGCATCTGCCGAGCGGTTCACGATGACGGTGACCATGGCAGTAGCCTTGCCGTTGGAGATGGTAATGGAGGTAGAACCGGTGCCTACCGCCGTGACCACGCCCGTGGGGCTGACCGTGGCAATGCTGCTGTTGCCGGACTTGAAGGTGAAGGACTGGGATGCACTGGCAGGGGTGGCCTTGGCCGTAATGGTGCGGGTGGCACCGGGCTTGAGCACGATGTAGTTGGTGTTGGGGGTGATCACCTGTCCGCTGTTGTTGGAGGTGGTGCCGCTTGTGCCGGTGGAGGAATCCGTGGGCAGGGCAAGCACCGTAACGGTGGTGGTGGCTACCACCGAGCCGCAGGTTGCGGTAATGGTGGCTTTGCCGGGAGCTACGCCGGTCACACGGCCAAAGCTGTTCACCGTAGCAATCTTCTCGTTAGAGGAGGTCAGGGTGACAGTGGCGTAGTTGGAAGCAGAGCTGGGGCGCACCTGCAGCGAAGCCGACACCGAGTTGCCCACATAGATGGTATTGGAGGAGAGGGAAAGATCCATCTCGGTCACGATCATGGAGGAGTCCATGGATACCACGATGGTGTAGGCGCAGATCTGGTTGCCGGCTGCTGCCGTAACGGTGGCAGTACCAACGCCCACAGCCTGTACCACGCCGCTGCTGCTTACGGTCAGCACGCTGCTGTCATCGGTCAAAAAGACCACAGAGTCGGTGCTGTAACTGGGGCTGACCACGGGGGACAGCTGCTGAGAAGCACCCAGCAGCATATTGGCAGAGTAGCTGCCGGTGGCAATGCTCTCGGCGGGCACGTCCTTGAGCCATGGCAGTGAAACGCCGTTCTGCTCTTCAACGGGCAGACTGGCTGCGGCAGCGCTTAGTGCGGTGCCGCATACCAGCACACCCAGCATCAGCACACAGGCGGCCAGTTTCTTTGCGGTTCGAATCATGTTGTTTGTACCTCTTTGGGGTGGTGTAGAAGGGGGCATCCTGCCGTGCTGCATAATCCGCTTTTAGCGGAACAGCACGCCCAGAGCCTCCATAGCATACTCAAAATAGGTGACCTGATCGTATTCCACGCGGGCGGTCACGCTCATACCGTTGGAAAGATCTACCTTGTCGCCGCTACGGCTCACCACATAGGTGGCGTCGGGCTTGATGGTCATCTTGTAGTAGGAGCCGTTGTTGCTGGAGGTCACATCGCTGTCAATGGAGGTGACCGTGCCGGTCAGCGTGCCGTAGGAATACTCCGACAGGCCGGTGATGGCGATCTTGCAGGGGTCGCCGACATGCAGCAGGGGGCGGTCGTTCACCGTCACCATGGCCATGATCTCCAGATCATCGTTCTCGCTGGCAACGGTAGCCAGTGCGGAACCGGCGCTCAGCACCATGCCCTCCTTGTAAGGGCTGTCCATGTGGATCACGCCGGAGGTGGGCGCGTAGATGAAGTAATCGTTGGCACCAGTGTTCAAGGAATCCAGCTGCGCCTGCAGGTTATCCACGTTGACCTGTGCGCTGGTAATGCTCTGGGAGATGGACTGCATGGTGGAGTAGTACAAAGCCTCCAGCTCGCTCTGGTTCTGTTCCATCAGCGCCTTGATCTGGGTGTCGGAGTAACCGGCAGCCTGATAGGTGGTGGCGTCAAAGGTCTTTTGCGCTACCTGGCTTTTGTAGGTCTGGTACTGGTAGTAGTAGGGCTGGTCCTCGGCATTCGTCTCGTCGAAGTAGTTGGTGTCGTCCTGAATGCACTTGAGCAGCTTGTTGTACTGATCCAGCTGCTTCTGGTAGATATCCAGCTGGCTTTGCAGGTTATCCTTCTGCATATCCAGATCGGTGCTCTTCAGCCGGGCGATTAGGTCGCCCTCATTCACATAGCTGCCCTCAGAGACATACAGCTCGGTGATGGAGCCGGAGTAGCTGGACATGATGTAGGTCTTGTTGGCGGCCTGCACCACACCGCTGTTCTGGCTGACATAGATGCGGTTGGTCTGGGTGCTCCAGATCACCAGAAAAATCATGAACAGACCGGTCAGAATGACAAAGGCGTACCCGTAAGGGGGCAGCTTTTTGTCCATCATGATCCGGCGGTCCTGCAGATCCGAAAGGTTCTGAATGGTTGTCGTCATAATTATTTGGTCTCCATAAATACGTCGATCACGGCATCGTCATCGTCCTGATTGACATAGATGGTATAGTTGTCGCCGGTCAGCTTGATGTCGTTTTCAAAGGCCATGATCTGCAGCTTGGCGGTAGCCAGCTGGTTGTGGCTCATCGGACCAGTGTAGTGGGCGTACAGGCAGTTCTTCACCCGCAGCACAGCGTCCATGTGGTAGCCGGGCTCCATCTGGGTGATCATCTGGGTAGCCTGCTGCATCATGTACAGTTCCGGCACATGATCCGGGCCGGTACCCATCTTTACCGCCTGCACCAGCGGGCCGATAGGCTGTGCGCCGTTGCTCTTCATAAAGTTCTGCATCTGGGTCAGGATGACCGGCAGATTGCCCAGTTCCTCAGGGCGCACGAGGCGGGAGAGGACATTGGTCAGCTTGAGGGTCTTGTTTTCAGCAACTTTGATCTCATTCATGATAAATTACCCCTAATCCTGTTATATTTTTAATGTGAACCGAAACAAAAAGGTGCCCGGAAGCGTCTGCCTCCGGGCACACCATAACGAGGCATTTTTTGGTTTCCCCAGCGGGAAAGCGCTTATGCTGCATCCGGGCAAAGGCTGCGGATGCGGTGCGGTCAGTAGGTGATGGACTCGCCGTCGTCGTCCTCTTCCACCACAGCAGAAGGTACCTGCGGAGCGGGCTCGGACTTGCGCTTGCGGAAGATGCCCTGCTGCATATTCCACAGCTCGGCATAGCGGCCATTCTTTGCCATCAGTTCCTCATGGTTGCCGCGCTCCACGATCTTGCCGTGATCCATCACAAGGATCAGGTCGCAGTCACGGATGGTAGAAAGGCGGTGCGCCACGATCAGCATGGAGCGGTCTGCCAGCTGCTCGTAGATCATGTTGAAGATCAGCGTCTCGGTGGCAAAGTCCAGATTACTGGTAGACTCGTCCAGAATGTAGAGGTTAGAGTCCTTCAGGAAGGCGCGTGCCAGTGCGATACGCTGCTTCTCACCGCCGGACAGGCCGTTGCCGGCTTCCTCCAGATAGGTGTTGTACTGCAGCGGCAGGTGACGGATAAACTCGTGGGCGTCGGCCTTCTTGGCAGCTTCCTTCACCTCGTCCAGCGTGGCATCCATGCGGGAGATGCGGATGTTGTCGTAGATGGTCTTACTAAACAGCTCGATGTTCTGGGGCACATAGGCAATGGCGCGGCGCACCGAACTGTTGGTGTACTCGGCCAGATTTGCGCCGTTTATGTCGATCTCGCCGTCCTCGGGGTCGTAGTACTTCAGCAGCAGTTTGGTGATGGTGGATTTGCCGCTGCCGCTGCCGCCCACCAGCGCCACCTTTTTACCGGCGGGAATGGTGAAGCTGATGTGATCCAGCGCGGGAGCGCGGTTGCCGTAGCGGAAGGTAACGTCCTTGAACTCGATGTCGCCCTCCACCTTGTCCAGCTCGCTCTGCTCCACACCCTCGGCGGTCTCGTACTCAGAAGGGTAGTCCATGATCTCGGTCAGACGCTTCATGGAGATGCTGGCTTCCTGGATCTGCATCTGCAGACCGATCAGGTTGCTCAGGGGGGAGGTGAAGTAGCCGGACAGGGTGCTGAAGGCCATAAAGCCGCCCAGCGTCATCTCGCCGTTCAGCACCTGCGTGATGCCCACGTAGGTGGTAAGCATACTGAAACCGGTGGAGATGAAGGAAGAGATCAGACCCTGCGTGGTGCTGATGCGGCTGGAGCGCAGGCTGATCTTCAGGCTCTTCATGTACTCGCGTTCCAGATTATCCAGCTCGGTCTGCTCGTTGGCATTGCACTTGACGGTCTCGATGCCGCGCAGGCTCTCGATCATCTGGCTGTTCAGCGCAGCAGACTGTGCCATGCTCTCTTCGTTGATCTTTTTGTAGGGCTGCTTGTACACCAGCACCAGAAGGATGCTGACCAGCGCCATGAACAGCGAGATGGAGAACAGCATGGCGTTCATGCGGAACAGAATGATACCGGTGATGACAGCCATGGAGATATCCATCACAAGGCTCAGCGCGATGCTGGTAAAGATAGATTTGATGGTGTTTGCGTCCGAGTAACGGGTGGTGATATCACCGGTCTTGCGGGTGGCAAAGAACTTCATGGGCAGGTTGAAGATGTGCCCGAAGTAACCCAGCATCAGCGGGATATCGATCTTGATGGACAGATGGATCAGCACCCATTGGCGCACAAAGCCGATCAGCGTGCTGGTAATGCTGACCACACTGAACACTAGGATCAATGTGACCAGCAGGCTGTTCAACCCGTAGGGCAGCACCTCGTCCATCAGGATCTTATTGAACATGGAGGACGCGATGCCCAGAATGGTGGTGATGATCGAACTGAGGATGGCGTAGAAGAACAGCTTTTTCTGGGGCAGCAGCAGGTTGATATACCGCTTCATCATGCCGCCCTTTTCAATCTTGCCGCCTTTGAACTCCGAGGTGGGGTTCAAAAGCAGCAGAACGCCGGTAAAGTTCTTGTAGAACTCGTCCAGACTGATCTTTTTCAGTTCCGTGCCGGGGTCGCCGATGATGACGTAATCCTTGCACTTATGTTTTTTGCCCTTTTCCTCTTCTTCCTTGCGGCTCTCGGCGTCCTGCAGCATATGCTTGCGGCGTGCGCCATCATCCTTGATGGTGGTCTTTTTGAACACCACAACAAAGTGAGCCAGACCCTGATCAGTGATGACCTGTGCAATACAGGGAAGCGAGAAATCGCTCAGAAAGTTTTCGCGGTCCACGCGGACTGCGGCGGTGGTAAAACCAAGTTCATTGGCGGCTTTTTGCAGGCCTACAAGGTTGGTGCCTTTCAGGTCGGTGCCCATCATATCCCGCAGGCGGGTAATGGTAACTTCCTTTTTGTAGTGCAGGCACACCATGGCCAGACAGGCAGCCGCACAGTCGGTGGTATCGTGCTGCCGGACGTAGGTATAACGCATAGATGTTTCCTTTTACTCTCAAGATTTATTCAAACGACACCAAGCCGCCCTGCCGCCCTGCGTTTGCCGCACAAGACCACCGGCCTGCCTGCTGATTTGACCAACGAAAAAATTGCGCTCCTGCACGGCAGTCTTCTGACCGGGGAGCGCCTGTCTGTGGGTAGAAAAGACTGTGCAGCCTGCACAGTACCTTTTTCACGCCTATAAACTTATAAAAGTATACCACAACCACTAGGGTTCTTCAAGGCGATATTTTTTAAGAACCGTAAAGAAAGGGTGAAAAAGATGCAGATAAACAAAAAAGCGATGGAAGAATATCCATCGCTTGCTGGCGCCTCTTGCCTGACTCGAACAGGCGACACCCTGATTAACAGTCAGGTGCTCTAACCGACTGAGCTAAAGAGGCATATCAGTGACTGCAAGAAATATTATACCGCAGTCACCGCACTTTTGCAAGCCCTTTTTGCAAAAAATGCTGAGTAATTTGTCAGTTATGAAAAAAGCAGCGCAAAAACGCCCGTAGGTGCTTCTGCGCTGCTATAAAAGAATGCTTTTTTGAAATTACTTCAGTTTGCTCTTGGCCTTCATGCGCTGGTCGTGGTTCAGGATCTGCTTACGGATACGCAGATTCTCCGGGGTGACCTCCAGCAGCTCGTCCTGTGCCAGGAACTCCAGGCAGCCCTCGAGGCTCAGCTTGCTGATGGGGATCAGGCGCAGAGCGTCGTCGGAGCCGGAAGAACGGGTGTTGGTCAGGTGCTTGGTCTTGCAGACGTTCACGTCCACATCCTCGCCGGAAGCGGTGTAGCCGATGACCATGCCCTCGTACACCTTCTCGCCGGGGCCCACCAGCAGGGTGCCGCGCTGCTGAGCGTTGAACAGGCCGTAGGTGACGGCCTCGCCGGTCTCAAAGCTGACCAGAGAACCGGTGGAGCGGTTGGCGATCATGCCAGCCCAGACGTCGTAGCCGTCAAAGATCTGGTTGATGATGCCCTCGCCGTGGGTATCGGTCAGGAACTGGTTGCGGTAGCCGAACAGGCCGCGGCTGGGCATCCGGAACTCCAGACGCACACGGTCAGAGCCTAGGGACTCCATCTGCTGCAGGATGGCCTTGCGCTGGCCCAGACCGGTCATGACGGCACCCTGATACTGGGTGGGCACGTCGATGACAACGTGCTCCATAGGCTCGTAGGTCTTGCCGTCGATGACCTTGGTCAGAACGTGCGGGGGAGAAACCTGCAGCTCGTAGCCCTCGCGGCGCATGGTCTCGATGAGGATGGACAGGTGCATCTCACCACGGCCCATGACACGGAAGGAATCAGTGGTGGCGGAGTCCTCCACCTTCAGGGCCACGTCCTTCAGCAGTTCCTTCTGCAGACGGTCGCGGATCTGACGGCTGGTGACGAACTTGCCCTCACGGCCGGCCAGCGGGCTGTCGTTGACCGAGAAGGTCATCTCCACGGTGGGGTCGTTGATCTTGACGAAGGGCAGCGGCTCCACGTTGGAGGGGCTGCACAGGGTGTTGCCGATGGTCACGTCCGGCAGACCGGAGAATGCCACGATATCACCTGCGGTGATGTTGTCGCACGGCTGACGGCCGTTGGCCTGGAAGTCGTACAGCTTGGTCAGACGGCCGCGCATCTTCAGGTCGGGGTTGTGCCAGTCGCACACGACCACTTCCTCACCCACCTTAGCAACGCCGTTCTGGATACGGCCGATGCCGATGCGGCCCACGAACTCGTTGTAGTCCACAGAGGAGACCAGCATCTGGAAGGGAGCTTCAGGGTCGCCCTCGGGCGGCTTGATGGTGCTCAGCAGGGTGTCGAACAGGGGGATCAGGTCGGTGCCCGGCACATCCGGGTCCAGGCTGGCGGTGCCGTCACGGCCGCAGCAGAACAGGATGGGGCACTCCAGCTGCTCGTCGGTAGCACCCAGATCCATCAGCAGGTACAGCACCTCGTCGATGACTTCCTTGATGCGGGCATCAGGACGGTCGATCTTGTTGATAGCCACCACCAGGCTCAGGTTCTGCTGCAGAGCCTTCTGCAGCACAAAGCGGGTCTGGGGCATGCAGCCCTCGGCAGCGTCCACCAGCAGCAGTACGCCGTTGACCATCTTCAGCACGCGCTCCACCTCGCCGCCAAAGTCAGCGTGGCCCGGGGTGTCGACGATGTTGATCTTGACGCCCTTGTAGGTGCAGGAGCAGTTCTTAGCCAGAATGGTGATGCCGCGCTCACGCTCGATATCGCCGCTGTCCATCACGCGCTCGGCCACGGCCTGATTGTCGCGGAAAGCGCCGCTCTGACGCAGCAGGGCATCCACCAGGGTGGTCTTGCCGTGGTCAACGTGAGCGATAATGGCAACGTTGCGCAAATCGTTACGAACCATAAATTTCTACCTCTCTATTTAAAAAGACTCATAAAATACGAACGAACGTCATACAATCCTAAGTTTATAACAGAACAGGGTGGTTTGTCAAGATTGTATAAAAATTTTTTCTGCAATTCAGCATTATGCCCGTAAACTTCCCGCAGATTTGTGCGGCGTGTACCTTAAAAATATGCTATACTAAAACCATAAAACGAACCGGAGGTGTTTTGCATTGAAGCTGACATTTTTAGGCGCGAACCACGAGGTGACCGGCAGCTGCACCATGCTGGAAGCGGCAGGGCAGCGTTTCCTCATCGACTACGGCATGGAGCAGGGCAAGAATGTGTACGAAAACCAGCCCTTGCCCGTAGCCCCCAGCGAGATCGACTTTGTGCTCATCACCCATGCCCATATCGACCATACCGGTCTTTTGCCGCTGCTGGCGCACAACGGCTTCCGGGGCAGGATCTACGCCACCATCCCCACCGTGGAGCTGTGCGGTATCATGCTGCGGGACTCGGCGCATATTCAGGAGTTTGAAGCCGAGTGGAAAAACCGCAAGGGCAAGCGCTCCGGCGCAGAGCCGGTGGAGCCCATGTACACCGTGCAGGATGCCGAGGCCGCCTGCCGCCTGTTCCGGGGTGTGGAGTACGGCAAGCGTATCGAGCTTGCTCCGGGCATCGAGGCACGGTTCGTGGACGTGGGGCACCTGCTGGGCTCTGCCAGCATCGAACTGTGGATCACCGAGGGCAGCACCACCACAAAGCTGGTGTTCTCCGGCGATATCGGCAATCTGGAGCAGCCCATCATAAAGGACCCTACTTATATCCAGCAGGCGGACTATGTGTTCATGGAGTCCACCTACGGTGACCGCAACCACGCCCCACGGCCAGACTATGTGGCGGAACTGGCAAAAATTTTGCAGCGCACCTTTGACCGGGGCGGCAATGTGGTGGTGCCTAGCTTTGCGGTGGGCCGCACACAGGAAATGCTGTATTTTTTGCGGGAGATCAAGGAAAAAGGCCTTGTCAAAGGACACGGTAACTTCCCGGTCTACATTGACAGCCCGCTGGCCACCGAGGCTACCCGCATCTTCCGGGATACAGACCCCGACTGCTTTGACGCCCAGACCCGCGCTTTGCTGGAAAAGGGCATTGATCCCATCAACGTGCCGGGGCTGCGCATCAGCGTGACCAGCGATGACTCCCGCATGATCAACACAGACCGCACGCCCAAGGTCATCCTGTCTGCCAGCGGCATGTGCGAAGCTGGACGCATCCGCCACCACCTCAAGCACAACCTGTGGCGGCCGGAATGCACGATCCTGTTCGTGGGCTTTCAGGCCGTGGGCACCTTGGGGCGCACCCTCATCGAAGGGGTGGACTCGGTCAAGCTGTTCGGTGAGCCCATCGAGGTAAAGGCCGAGATCTGTCAGCTGACCGGCATGTCCGGCCACGCGGACAAGGACGGTCTGCTGCGCTGGGTGAACGCCTTTACGGAAAAGCCCCGGCGGGTGTTCGTGATCCACGGCGAGGACGAGGTGGAGAACCGCTTTGTGGACACCCTGACCGAGCAGGGCTTTACCGCCTGTGCACCCTACAATGGTGCGCAGTGGGCCATCGGTGCCGAGGGTGCAGTCTGCCTGCAGGAGGGCACAAAGGTCCGTGTGGAGCAGAGGACAGGCGAGGGTGCAAACCGCGCCGCTACCGTGTTCCAGCGGCTGCTCAGCGCCGGCAAGCGCCTGCTGCGGGTCATTGAGCACAACGAGGGCGGCGCCAACAAGGATCTGGCCAAATTTGCCGACCAGATCAACGCTCTGTGCGACAAATGGGACAGGTAATGCTGCGGCTTTCTGCAGCAGAGCAGCCCGGGAAAAACGCAGCAGCGTCAAAAGCTTCCGGGTACACTGCACCGCTGAAAAAAGAGGAGAGATTTTTGTAAAAAACCGTTGACAAGCGTCCCACCAGCTGGTATAATAACCCATGTCGTCAGGCATGAAGCCAAGCATCTGGGGGTTTAGCTCAGCTGGGAGAGCGCTTGCATGGCATGCAAGAGGTCACCGGTTCGATCCCGGTAATCTCCACCAGAAAGAAAAGCACTGCACAGGAATGTGCGGTGCTTTTTTGTTGTGTCTGCCCAGCTATGCAGCTGCTAAATTCATGCTGGACATTTGCGGAAAGTTATGGTATAATTCTTTCTGCAATTGCGGGTATAGTACATCGGCTAGTATATCAGCCTTCCAAGCTGAGGAGGTGGGTTCGATTCCCATTACCCGCTCCAAAAGACCTGAACCTTGAACGGTTCGGGTCTTTTCTTTTTGTCCTGCACTGGGCAGTCATCTTGCAAACCGGAGGCGGAAATGCTACAATAGAGCCATAAAAACGCTGAAAGGGGAACGCTACAATGGAATTCCGCGATAAACCGATGGAGAACCTCATGCGCCTGCAGGAGAAGGATATCTGCAAAAATATCAACGCCCTGCTGCTGGAGGGCGAGCAGATCGTGGGCGCATACAAGACGGTGCGTGATCAGGTGGTGTTCACCAGCCACCGCATCATCATGGTGGATATGCAGGGGGTCACGGGCACGCGGCAGCAGCTTTTTGTGCTGCCTTACCGCAAGGTGCTGCACTATGGCATCCAGACGGCGGGTTTTGGCGATCCGCTGCAGGCGTCCCAGTTGACAGTCTGCTTTGCGGACGGCCACGAGGCCAAGTTTGGCTTTATTGGGCAGAAGGACCTGTTTCAGGTGGCAAACGCTATCAGCGCCCGCATCCTGTAAGAAAAATTATGAACCGAAGCCGCTGCACAAGGGTTTGTGCGGCGGCTTTTTTTACGCATTTTTGCGGCTGGTTGTATACAAAACGCATGAAAATTTGAAACAAAACGCAAAACAATGTGCCAAAATAGGCGAAAAACTGAGAAACGCAAAACTTTGTGCCACAAGATAAAAACATGATTGACATTTTGTTTCGTCTCGCGTACAATTCGGGGCACAAGGCAGTCCCGCTGCTGCGGGACAAAAAAGCACGAATACAGGTATATTGTCGCATTGCGGCAAAAAGAATGGGAGGACCTTACCATGTCAACCAAATTTTCCCGTAAAACGTTCCTGAAGGGCAGCGTTGCCGGTCTGGGCATGATGGCGCTCAACGTGTGCACCGCCGGGGCAGCCTCTGCTGCCGAGCCCGCAGCCGCCGCAGCGGAGGATACCAACTCCCTGAACCTCGTCCCTAAAAAGGCGGCCTCGGTCAAGGTGACCAGCCGCGGCAGCGTGAGCGGCGGCTGGCAGGGCGAGCCGGTGTTCCCCAACTGGAAGGGTCTGGACGATACGCTGGCCATGAACCACATGTACACCTTTGTGGGCTACGCAGGGCAGGGAACGCTGTGCGTGGAGCCCGAGGCGGGCGTGACCGGCTTTAACCTGTTCGTCAATAACCGCCAGATCAACACCGCTGCCATGGCGGCAGGCGGCGTGTGGAACGTGGACATTTCCGGCCAGACCATCAACGGCCGCAACACCATTCAGGTGGGCGGCATCCGTCCCCGCGGCAAACAGGTGACTGTGCGGGTGGGCTACCCCACCGTGCAGGAGGGCAGCCTGCAGGACGTGGGCATCGACCGCGATGCACTGGAGCTGTTGGAGCAGATCATTCAGGCAGACGTGAACAACGGCTTCCCCAGCGCACAGATGGCCATTGTGAAAAACGGCAAGTTGGTGTATCAGAACGCATGGGGCAAGGTGAACTCCTATAATCCGGACGGCACCCCCAAGACCGACAGCCCGGCTGTGACCAACGATACCCTGTACGATCTGGCCTCCAACACCAAGATGTACACTGCAAACTACGCATTACAGTACCTCGTCACGCAGGGCAAGGCCAATTTGGACAGCCGTCTGGTAGACCTGCTGGGCAGCGCCTTTGTGGAGGACACCATCGACATTACCTACAACGGCTACGAGAACCCGGGCCTGAAGGTCAACAAGCAGTGGAAAGCAGAACTGACCCTGCGCGATATCCTGCGCCATCAGGCAGGCTTCCCTGCAGACCCCCAGTACCACAACGATTCCTTTGACCAGTGCGCTCAAAAGACCGTTCCCGGTGCCACCAACGTGCTCTTCTCCGGTTGGGACGGCAGCGCTGCAACCCGCGCTGCTACCCTTAAGTCCATCTTCAAGACTCCGCTGATGTATAAACCCGGCACCAAGACCGTCTACTCCGACGTGGACTATATGCTGCTGGCCTTCGCCATTGAAGCAATCACCGGCAAGGGTTTGGACGCCTTCCTGAAGGAGACCTTCTGGGACCCCATGGGTCTGACCCATACCACCTACAACCCCCTGCTGAACGGCTTTGCCGCCAACGATTGCGCCGCTACCGAGCTGAACGGCAACACCCGCGATGGTGCCATCTCCTTCACCGGCGTGCGCACCGCCACCATTCAGGGCCAGGTGCACGACGAGAAGTGCTACTACGCGATGGGCGGTATTTCCGGCCATGCAGGCCTGTTCTCCAACGCTACCGAGTTGGCAAAACTGGCCTCTGTCATGCTCACCGGCGGCTACGGCGAGAACCGCTACTTCTCCCGCAACGTGATGGACGCCTTTACCGCACCCAAGAAGGAGGACGCTGCCAACTGGGGTCTGGGCTGGTGGCGTGAGGGCGACAACCAGCGCTGCTGGTATTTCGGTACGCAGGCACCCTCCAATACCATTGGCCATCAGGGTTGGACCGGTACGTTGACCATGATCGACCCCGTGGAGAATCTGGTGGTGGTGTACCTGACCAACAAGATCAACTCCCCGGTCACCGATAAGGCCGCGAACCCCAATAATTTCAATGGTAACTGGTATACGGCTTCTACGCTGGGTTTTGTGGCACAGCTGCTGTATCAGGGTCTGCAGAACCACGGCACCGACCCCAACAACGCTTACAGCGCCCTGCTGGAGGATATGGCGGAAAGCAAGTTTGCGCTGGTGGCCGAGGGCGGCAGCGTGCCTGCTACCCACCCGCTGGTGCGCTCCGGTTATGCCGTGCTGGAGGCTATGGCCGCCCACGCCAACGCCACCCACTCCTACATGGACCGCAACTACTTCAACGATGCCCTCACTCTGCTGGATGATACCCGCGATGCAGAGGAACTGGCAAAGCTGAAAAAGATGCTCAATAAGTTTTGAACGCAGTTCTTTACAAATAACTGAATAAATAGCAAAGGGACTGCCGCACCAAATGAGGTACGGCAGTCCCTTTAACTTTAGCGGGTTGGACCCTTTCAGGTGTGCGCCGTTTTGCGCACCAGCTGCCGGTGCATCAGCACCATCAGCACCAGAACTACCAGCAGATAGAAGGGGAAGAGCGCCGGGGTGATGTTATTGGCCAGCAGACCGAACAGCGGCGGCATGGCAAGATTGCCCACATAAGCGCTGCTCATCTGGATGCCGATGACGGCCTGAGAATTCTGTACGCCGAAGTGCGCCGGGGTGGAGTGGATGACGCTGGGGTAGATGGGCGCGCAGCCCAGCCCTACCAGCACAAGCCCTGCCAGCGCAAAGACCTGCGCCCCGGGCAGCAGCAGGGCAGCAATGCCCACGCCCAGCACCGCAAACCCCAGACGGATCATCTGGTCATCACTCAGCTTTAAGGTCAAAAAGCCGCAGACGCCCCGCCCCACCGTGATGCCGATATAGAACAGGCTGGCAAAGCTGGCAGCCGTCTGGGCGGGCACTTGCCGCACAAGGGTCAGGTAGCTGCTGGCCCAGAGCCCGGCGGTGGTCTCCAGTGCGCAGTAGCAGAAGAAGCAAAGCATCACTTCCTTCGCGCCCGGCAGCGCGAACACCTGCGGCAGGGTCAGCGCCTTGGGCACGGTGTCGTCCGGGGTGGCATCGGGGCGTTTATGCCACAGGGGCAGGCTGCAAAAAAGCACGGCAGTCAGTGCGATCTGGAACAGGGCAATACACCGGTAGCCGCTGCTCCAGCCCAGCCCGCCGGAAAGCGCCGCGCCCATCACCACAGGGCCGATGGTAGTGCCCACGCCCCACATACAGTGCAGCCAGCTCATGTGGCGGCTTTCGTAATGCAGGGCAACGTAGTTGTTCAGGGCGGCATCCACGCTGCCCGCGCCCAAGCCGTAGGGAATAGCCCACAGGCAGAGCATCCAGAACTGGCCGGAGACCGAGAAACCGAACAGCGCCGCAGCGGTCATGCCCACGCTGAGGGCGGTCACCCTGCCCGTGCCCAGCGCCCGGGTGAGCCGGTCGCTGTTCAGGCTGGAAACGATGGTGCCCAGCGAGATGATCATGGACAGGATGCCCGCGTAGGAGAAGGGGACGCCCAGCTGGGGGTACATGGTGGGCCATGCAGACCCCAGCAGGGAATCTGGCAGACCAAGACTGATAAAAGCTAAGTAAATGATAGGCAGCAAAAGCTGTGTCATAGGAAGGAGCCCTCCAAAAAAGTTCAGTTGTTCTTTTCCAGATACACGGTGGTGGAGGGGAAGGCGAAGTCCACACCGTTTTTCTGCATCACGTCCATCAGATCGAGATTTAAGTCGTTCTGCATCTGCAAAAAGCGGGTCATGTCGGCGGTGCGCAGGTAGGCGGACACCAGCAGGTCGATGCTGGAAGCCCCAAAGCCGCTCAACTCCACCAGCACCGAGTCCTCGTAGGTGTAGGGGCTGGCCTTGAGCATGGCAGTCAGGTCGGTCATCAGCTGTTCCAGCTGAGGACGGGAGGTATCGTAGGTGACCCCGAGGGTGAAGCGGTACAGCCGCTTGTTGCGCAAAGTACCGTTGTTGATGGTGGCAGAGCTGACCGTGCTGTTGGTCAGGATGTACACCGAGTTATCCAACGCGCGGACTTTGGTGGAGCGGAAGTTGATGTCCACCACCTCGCCGGAAACGTCGCCCACGGTGATCCAGTCGCCGATGGAAAACGGGCGGTCCAGCAGGATGACCAGCCCGCTGAACAGGTTTTTGGCGCTGTCCTGCGCCGCGAGAGAGATGGTCAGACCGACAAGACCCGCACTGGCTACGATGCTGCCCACCGGCAGGCCGCTCTCCTGTGCCATGGTCATAACGCCCAGAACCACGATGAGAACTTTGTACACCTTGTTCAGCAGGGTGGTTAGAGTGCGGTTAGTGCGCACCTCCTCGCCGCAGCTCGCCAGCAAAAGGTCGGTGAGATCGGCGGCGGCGTACAGCCCCTGACACACAAAAAAGGTGGCGGCAAGCTCAAAGGCTATAAGCAGAAATTTGCTCACGCCGGCAATTGCCCACGGCAGGCTGGCCGCTGCGGCATAGATGAACGCCGCAAGGGTGAGCCGCTGCAGCGGCACGGCAAAGCTGCGCAGCAGAATAGGCGTACCGGCCAGCCGCCAGTTGCGGCGCAGCAGGGCAGGGAACACCCTGCGGGACAAAAGCTGCCGTACCAGCCAGCCAAGCACCAGCAGCAGCGCCGCGCATACCACGCGGGCGGCAAAGGCTGCCCAGCCTTCCAGCAGCAGCGAGCCAAGCTCGAAGCCAAGGTTACGGATCGAGAAAATCATGGAAAACCTCCTGTGTTTTTTCACAACGCATATTATGATAGCATACTCTGCCGCCCGGGGCAAGGAAAGAAAGGTGAAAACGCACTTTGACAAAAAATGTGCAAACTTTTTGGAAAGGGGGCTTGACAGCGCCGCAGTACCGCGCTATACTCTTGGTCAGAAAGTTCGTTTCAGGGCGGGGTGCAATTCCCCACTGGCGGTAAAGTCCGCGACCACCCGCAAGGGTGCTGACCCGGTGCAACTCCGGGACCAACGGTATAGTCCGGATGCAAGAAACGGCAGGCAAATTGCGTCTGTGCGCCCTGTTGCAGTTTTTGGTTGCAGCAGGGCGCTTTTTGGTTTGTCTTTCCGGTTCGATCCAGCGCGAAAAGGGCTTTCCGAACAAATTTGAACGGGGAGTACACCCCGGGGAGGACAACTACCATGAAAAAGAATACCACCCACAATCTGACCGTTGCCGCCATGCTCAGCGCGGTCGCCTTTATCCTGATGTTCATCGAGTTCCCGCTGCCGATGCTCATCCCGTCCTTTGTCAAGATGGACTTCTCCGACCTGCCCGCCCTGCTGGGTGCTTTTGCACTGGGTCCGGTGTACGGCGTGGTCATCAGCTTTATGAAGAACCTGCTGCACATCATCATCAAGGGCACCTCCACCGCCTGCGTGGGTGAGCTGTGCAACTTTATGCTGGGCGCGGTGTTCTCCGCTGTGGCGGGCTTTGTCTACAAGCGCCACAAGAGCCGCAAGACCGCCATTCTGGGTGCCATTGCCGGTGCAGTCGTCATGGCCGTGTTCAGCGTGCCCTCCAACTACTTCATCACCTACCCGGCCTATGTACAGTTCTACCACATGCCGCTGGAAGCCATTCTGGGAATGTATCAGGCCATTCTGCCCTCTGCCGACAGCCTGATCAAGTGCCTTGTGATCTTTAACATGCCCTTCACGCTGGTCAAGGGTCTGCTGGACGCCGTACTGTGCCTGCTGATCTATAAGCCCCTGTCTCCCATCCTGCATGGCCGCAAGTGATTTTTCTTAGTTCTTTAGGCATAGAAAAAGCCGAAGCAACTGCAAGGTTGTTTCGGCTTTTTTGCTTGTATAGACAGCCGTTAGGCGGGAAGTTTCTCCGAGGACCGTCCGCTGGGGTGGGCCCCTGCCGCCGCAGGCGGTAGGGCGGGCGATGGAATGGCCCGAGTCGTGTCCGAGGAGGAAGCTTCCCGTCCAACGGTTGATTTACGCCAGCGCGCCCTTATCCAGCCATTTGCCTCGCGCCATGCGCAGCAAAAACAGTACGCCGCGGGTGCAAAGCTCGGCGCACATGGCCACCCATACGCCCACCAGCCCAAAGCGGGGAGCCAGCAGAACCGCCAAGGTCAGCCGCACGCCCCACATACTGAAAAGGTTCAGGATAAAGCAGCCGGTGCTGTCGCCTGCGCCCTGCATGGAGCCGCTGGCTACGATGCTTGCCCCGAACATCGGCTCGGCAAAGGCTTCGATGCGCAGCACCCGCGCACCCAGCGCAATGACGGCGGCGTCGGCGGTAAAAATGCCCATCAGATGCGGGGCAAACACATACAGCCCCACGCCGGTCAGTGCCATGATGCCCATGCCCATGGCGGTGCACAGCCATGCAAAGCGCTTTGCCATGTCCCGGCGGTTCGCGCCCACGGCCTGCCCCACCAGCGCAAGAGCGGCGTCCTGAATGCCGTAGCCCGCCATGTAGCACAGGCTCTCGGCGCTGACCCCCAGACTGTTGGCGGCAATGGCGGTAGTGCCCAGCCCGGACACGATGCGCACCAGCAGCACCTGTGCCGAGGACAGGGCGGCGCGCTCTGCCGCCAGCGGTGCGCCTACCTTCCACACGTTATGCAGGCAGGCGCGGGTAATGTGCCACGAGCCGGGCTTGCGGATGCACAGCGGGCCATCCCGCAGCAGCAGAACGCCCAGCGCCAGCGTACCGCCCACGGCGTTGGCAAGGGCTGTGCCCAGTGCTGCGCCCGGTACGCCCCAGCCCAGACCCCAGACCGTGAGGTTCTGGCCGAATACCGTCATCTCCCGGGTGGGGTTGATGAGGAAAAAGTTGAAGATGATGTCCAGTACGCAGGTGAAGATGCTGATGAGGCCCGGGGTAAGCGCATCACCCGTAGAGCGCAGCATGGCGGCGTAGGTGCCCATAGCCATGATGAAGGGCAGGGAAGCCGACCAGATGGCAAAATACGCCGAAGCGTTTGCCTGCAATGCCGTGTCTGCGCCCAGCCACCCGGGCAGAAACCGGCTGATGCCCACGCCAAAGGCCGCTGCGGCAAGACCCACCGCCAGATTGAACAGCATGGACTGCCGCAAAACGCCCCGGGCGTCCTGCTGGCGGTCTGCGCCCAGATACTGCGCCACCTGAATGGAAAACGCCATGCACAGCCCGGCCAGCATGCCGTGCAACAGCCATGTGCTGGAGCTGACGATGCCAATGGAAGCGGTGGCGGCGGCACCGATGTGCCCCACCATGGCGGCATCGATGTACTCCATAGCGGTGACCACGATCTGCTGCAAAATGGAAGGGATGCTCAGCGTCAGCGCCACCTGTGCGGTATGGCGCAGCGGCACCTGCTCACCCTGCCGCATCCGGGCAGAGAGCTGCTCAAGTGTAATGGACATGGAACCTCCTGCGTTGTGGGTGAAAATTACAGACTAATACATTATTATAGAGAGCTACGGGAGAAAAGTCAATCCAAAGTGAATTTTGCCGCCGGGATTGATTTTTGGGCAAGGGCGTGATACACTCACAACGTACTATACAGAAAGAAAGAGGAATGTTATCTTATGATCCAAATGCTGACCTCTGTCATCGGGCAGCGGGGCGTGGATGCCATGGCGTTTTTGCTGGCATTTGCCTTGACCGCCCTGACGGATTCCATTTTCCGCGATAAACTGCCCCACGACCACGGCCGCGCCTTTGCGGTGAACGGCGAGCTTTCCAAGGGCAAGGCGCGAGGCTCCGGACTGATCTTTGTGCTGTGCATCGCACTGGTGTCGCTGGCGTTTTTGCCCTTCAACACAGAGTATGTGGTGTACAATGTGCTGCTGATCGCCTCCATGCTCTCCGGTTATCTGGACGATGCCGCCGAAACCGCCTGGAATGAGTACAAAAAAGGCATCATCGATTTTGTCATCGCGGTGCTGGCGGGCGTCACCTACCTGAACTTCAATGGCTGCGGCGTACACTTTTTGCAGTGGAGCTTCACCCTGCCGTATGCAGTGTACCTGCTGCTCATCGTTATCCTTATCTGGGCAAGCATCAACGTAGTCAACTGCACCGATGGTGTGGACGGCCTTTCCGCCAGTCTGGCAGTGGTGACCATTGGCACCTACCTGCTGGCCTATAAGACCGAGTTGGGCACCTACGCCACCGCCGGCGTGGTGTTCATCGGTGCGCTGCTGGCCTACCTGTGGTTGAATGCCAAGCCCTCCAGCCTGCTGATGGGCGATGCCGGCAGCCGCGCCATGGGCTTTTTCATCGCCATGCTGTCGCTCAAGTGCGGCCACCCGTTCGCCTTCCTGCTGGCGGCTATCGTGTTCATCGCAGACGGCAGCTTGGGCATTTTGAAGATCAGCCTGAAGCGTTTTCTGCACATCTGGATACTGAAAAACACCCTGACCCCTCTCCACGACCATGTGCGCAAGCGCAAGGGCTGGAGCGACGAGCAGGTAGTAGCCCGCTGGCTCATTCTGCAGTGTGTGGCCTCGGCCCTGCTGCTGCTCCTTGTGCGGGGCTGATACCCGTTACAATTCTGCCCGTAAAAATGCAAGCCCGGAAAGTCTGCGGACTTTCCGGGCTTGCTCTGTCTTGGGTAGCTTGAGCGAGCGACAACCACCAGCTTTGCTGGTGGAATAAAAACGGCTTTAG
>OJPT01000021.1_pt1 | contig 129419 bp, 116 predicted proteins | sample 1598641 | NCBI WGS metagenome assembly OJPT01 (sample SAMN03922495, study PRJEB24848) | human gut metagenome | isolation source: stool sample | host: Homo sapiens | place: Germany | collected 2011-11 | reverse complement strand
GGCTAAAGTATGAGAATGTTTCTTTTACTCTTTCTGTTGGAGATGTTGCAAAAATGCAAACTGCTCCCAAAGGCAGCGATTCTAACACTATTGTTAAAGCCGGCAAAACCACTAAGCAAACTTTCTTCATGTTGTACATCTCCTTTACAAATTCCGATTTACTGGGCCAAACCAAGTATACCATATTCTCCAATGAAAGAATACCCCTATATAGGAGAATTTGGCCGATTTACTGCGTACATACGTACCAGAACCCTGTACGCACGTACGTAGCGATTTGCCCGAAACGCACTCTATACAGCCGTTCCCCCTCGGAGAGCCCACTACACTTTGCAGACCGCAGGGATGAAAGTGTCATAGTGGGTTATTACACTTCCGCAGAAGTGCCTTTTCCTCGCCGCAGACAGCCCGGTGCACCTTTGTGAGAGCTTTCTGTGCGGCGAATCCACATCGCCCACAGGCGATGTGAGCAGGGATTCCAAGGGGTGCAGCACACCCTTGGCACACGACTTTGGTACAAAGTCTAGTGTGTTACACCTTGGTAGAGGTGTATACGCTCCTGATATGCAAAAAGTCCCATGCCCAACACCTTTGCGGTGCGGACATGGGACTTGATGCTTCCTCGGCTTAGCCGGGTACTCGTAACCAATCCTGACAGGCAGTTGCTGTGTCATTTCTCGAAAACTGTTTTACGGATACCCAGCACTACCGCCGTACCGGTCTTGCCGCTGTGCCCCCTTTGCGGTGCGGCATTCCGGGCGGCAGCGGCCTTTGCATCCAAGTTTTCGGCGATATGTCTGTAAAAAAGCAAGGTTTTTCGTCAGGTTTGTGTCTTGTGCACAGCGGCATTTTTCAGTACAATAAAGAAGCAGAGAAGAAAAATAAGCGCTGCGACCAAAATAGGTCGCCGCGCTGTTTTGTATTTTGCGGCGCAGCTGCGCCCGGTGAAAAAAGGAGTGCTGTACAATGATCAACATGGTCAAGCTTCCCACCAGCAAAAGCGAACTGTTCCTGCGGGTGGCCAAGGGACATTTTGCCACCAGCCACAGCCACATCAACTATTACATCGACGTGACCACCCAAAAGACCCGCCTTTCCGAGGCAAAAGCCGTGGCAAAGGAGCTGGTCAACGCTTATCAGCACAGCACCATCGTGGATACCGTGCTCTGTCTGGACGGCACACAGGTCATTGGCACCTGCCTTGCCAACGAGCTGACCAAGGACGGCTTTACCAATATGAACGCCCACAAGACCATCTACATCGTCACCCCGGAATACACCTCCGGCAGCCAGATCATTCTGCGGGACAATCTTGCCCCCATGGTCAAGGGCAAGCACGTCCTCATTCTGGCGGCGTCCATCACCACCGGCTACACCATTCAGGCAGCCGTGGAAGCCGTAAACTACTACGGCGGCATCGTGGCCGGGCTTTCGGCTATTTTCGCCACCACCCACGAGTGCCTCGGCTACCCGGTCACCTCCATCTTCGACCCCACCAGTCTGCCGGATTACGCCAGCTTCGACTCCCGCGACTGCCCCCTGTGCAAGGCCGGGCAGCACATTGACGCGCTGGTAAACAGCTTCGGCTATTCGGCGCTGTAAGCAAAGCGGAAAGTATGTTTTATCAGCCGTTCCGAAACGCCTGCAGGCGTTTCGGAACGGCTTTTTTCAGGAGAAGCCGCGCCCCATTTTCGTCAAAACAACAAAAATCTCAATGGCTTTTTGTAGCATTGCCAAAAGTTCCCATACTGTGCTTGACAACGCTTTTTTTATAAGATACCATAGACCCAGAAAGCGAGTTTGGGACGCCTTGAACAACATTACAGGAGGTATTTGTAGTATGAAACTGTACAAAAAAGCGGCAGCCTGTCTGCTGACCGCAGCCATGGCAATTTCCATGCTGACCGCTTGCGGCGGTGGCGGCGGCACCCCCCCGATAAACCCGGCGGCAACACTCCCAGCCCCCTGCCCAACAACCCTGACCAGATCATTCTGCCTGACATCGACGAGGGCGAAGGCGGCAGCGAGGGCACCGGGACCAAGCCCACCAAGACCCCCATTAGCGATGTGAACAACAGCAAGCTGGTACAGTTCACCAAGAAATACGCCGGTGCTACGGAGTTCTATGTTGAAATGCAGGAAGTCGACTATAAGGACGGCTCTGTTGCACGTTCCATCGATGGACGTGCTGCCCGGAAGGGTGAGAACTGCTATGTGAGCATGACCACGTTGGGCAAGAATAACAAACAGCAACTTATCGAGACTCTGATGCTCAAGAATAAATCGACTTGGGATCAGTACCTGCTTTTCCGCAGCAGCAAGGCAGCCGTCAAGTCACGCAGCGAGGATGACATTGATCTGTCTCTGGGCGTTCTCATCGCGTCCAAGCTGCCCACTCAGATGTGGTCTACCGAGATAAAGGTAGGTCCGACCAAGTATTATGCCGAGGTCTATAAGTACTACTCCTACGAGTATACCACCTGCTTTACTGCAGACGGCAAACCTGTTTATCAGTTTGTAAGAGATCTCAGAGATCTCAACGAAAAGCAGCTCAACAGCGCCACTCTGTACAAGACCATTCGGGTCGGTTCCGGCACCAGCAATGGTCTGTGCGCGCTGCCCACCGGCACCAAGACCTATAGCTTTGATGACAATACCGGCAGCCTCACCGATGCAAAGGGTAACGTATTCACTCTGAAAGAGAACGGTACCACCGGCATTAAGGTTTATGATAAGGCCGGCAATGAGGTCACCGACGACTTCAAGTGGTTGACCGATTTCTTCAAGATGATGTCCGGGGAATAAGCCCTGTGACCGTAATTTTCCACACACAGCCTACGTCCCATAACGCGTAATACGTGCTCTAAGGAGCTGCCGCACCCGAGCGGCAGCTCCTTTTTGTTGTAGGACGATCTAAAAACCTCTCCCGTGAAAATGGGATAGCGGAGCGTCCGCAGACGCTCCGCTATCCCGAAATAAAAATAATTCTTCCGCTATTGATGCGCAGCAACGACGACGACCGCCGCCAGTGGCGGAAACAGGGAGGAGTTGTTGGGGCAGCGGCCAGCAAGACGCAAGTGCCGTCCAAGGCACGATGCGGATGCTGGGTGCCGCAACCCGTAAGATGCGGAGCGCATTCCAAATCGTCCCACACAAAAGGAACGGCAGCGCTGCCGTTCCTTTTTGTTGTCCCACGGGCGGGATTGTGCTATACTGATACCAGACGAAACTAAGGTGTATCTGAAAACAAAGAAAATGACGGATATTTCGCAAGCACAAGCGGGATTTAAGGCAAATAGCCGCAGGAATCCTTTGTGGATTTCAAGGCTGTTTAACGCAAAATCCCGCTGTGTTTGTAGAAATAGACTAAATTTTCGACTTTTCAGATACACCCAAGAGAACGAGGTATCAAATCCATGAAAATTCCCGCAAACGGTTTTACTCACGCCGGCAAGTTCCATGCCGATGACGTGTTTGCTACGGCGCTATTGCAAATTCTGCGCCCGGATATCAAGATCACCCGCGGCTTTACCGTGCCTGACGATTTTGACGGCATCGTGTATGATATCGGCTTTGGGATGTTCGACCACCATCAGGAGCCCCGGGAGTACCGCGCCAACGGCGTGCCCTACGCGGCCTTTGGTCTGCTGTGGCGGGTGCTGGGCCCCGGTCTTGTGGGCGAGCGGCAGGCGCGGCTCATTGACGAAAACTTCATCCAGCCGCTGGACCTGAACGACAACACCGGCGAGCAGAACAGCCTGTGCGATGCCATTGGCTTTTTCAACCCGGTGTGGGACTCCAAAGAGGATCAGGACAGCTGCTTTTTCAAGGCGGTGGCTGTGGCAAAGCAGATCCTGGAAAACCAGATTGACAGCGCCAACGCCGTGAACCGCGCGGACGAAAAAGTGCAGCAGGCCTACCGCAACTCCCGCGACGGCATCGTGGTGCTGCCCTGCTATCTGCCGTGGAAAAACGGCCTGTACAAGACCGACGCCCTGTTTGTGGTGTACCCCAGCCAGCGCGGCGGGTGGAGCGCCCAGTGCGTCACCGACCACAAGACCAAAAAGTCCAAGCTGCCCTTCCCCCAGTCTTGGGCGGGGCAGCCGCAGGAGGTCATCGAGCAGAAGAGCGGCATCCCGGGCATCAGCTTCTGCCACGCCAGCCGCTTCCTCATCACCGCCAAGGACAAGGAGACCGCCCTTGCCGCCTGCCGTCAGGTGTTGAAAAACAATGGACGCCTTGCCTGACGTCGCCTACGTCTACATGGTGCGCTGCACCGGCGGGCAGCTGTACACCGGTTGGACGAACCACCCCGCCGCCCGGCTGAAGGCGCACCAGAGCGGCAAGGGTGCCCGCTACACCCGCGCCCACGGCGCGGTAGGCTTTGCCTATCTGGAGCGCTGCGCGGACAAGCGCGCCGCCCTGCGCCGGGAAGCCGCCCTGAAAAAGCTTTCCAAGGCGGAAAAAGAGGTACTGTGCGCCGCATGGCGCGCCGCCGGGTGTCCCGGGGTGGAGAACGATTGAAAACGCCCTCCGCGCCTTCCGGGTTGCGGCACCCAGCATCCGCTTCGTGCCTTGGGCGGCACTCGCGTCTTGCTGGCCGCTGCCCCAACAACTCCTCCCTGTTTCCGCCACTGGCGGCGGTCGTCGTCGTTGCAGCGGAAGAATTATTTTAATTTTCGGGATAGCGGAGCGTCTGCGGACGCTCCGCTATCCCATTTTCACGGGTGGGGTCGTAATGGCAAACGGCATTTACAGCGCCTGCTTCCTGCGGAAGCGGCGGCGCTGCGGGGAATCCCCTCCTACACAACGCAGCAAGGCCGTCCGGCATTCGCCGGACGGCCTTGCTGCACTTATTGGAAAGGATCGATCAGGAGATGGCAATTGTTATTTCGCCAGACCCAGCTTTTTCAGCCGGTTCCATGCGCGGATGACCTGTACCTTGGTCACACGCTTGCCGGGCGTAAAGGCGCCCTCACCCATGTCGGGCAGCAGCCCGGACTCCACAGCCCAGCGGGCTGCCTTGGCGGTGTCGGGCGGGGCGCTCTGGGCAAGGGCGGGCAGCGGCATTGCGGTCAGTGCCATGCTCAGCGCCAGAACCATGCTGATGAGCCGTTTTTGCATAAGATCCTCTCCTTCTCAAGCGCCCTCCAAGCCGGGCGCTTTTGTTGTACCCAGTGTACCACGTTTTGCCCGCTTTGGACGGTTTTGGGCACGAATCGCCCCGCAAATGCGCTGAAACGACCCGGTGCACCACACGCACCCGCAAAAACAGAAAACCGCCCGGTTTGCGGTTACCGGACGGTTTTCTGCTCTATAGGAATTACGGGAATGGCATATTGAACAGAGCACTGCTCTGTGCCTGTAGTATACCACGAACGGCGGCAAAAGTAGAGCAATTCTGCGTGAATGGCCCCTGAAATGCATCGAATCGCCCTGAAAAACCCCAAAAAAGCCCTTGCGCACCCTTTTGGGGCGCAAAAAAGGGACTGCCGCACAGCGCTGTGCAGCAGTCCCTGCGGGGTTATAAGGGGTTAAGGGGCAGCGGTTTTAGCCGCGCTGCTGGTAAGTCTTCCAAGTGCGGATCACTTCCATGCGGCCCACGCGGCTGCCGGGCTTGAAACTGCCGTCCTGTGCGGACATCAGGCCGGTCTCCACGACCCAGCGGATAGCCTGCAGCTCTGCGGCATCTGCTGCCACATCGTTGAACAGTGCAGTGCTCTGGGTAGCGGGCTTGCCTGCGGCGGTCCACAGTGCAACTGCCAGCTGCTGGCGGTTAGCGGGGATGGCCATACCCTCGGGCAGAACGCTCTTCAGGTAGGCCGTGGTGCCTGCGATATAGGCACCCACGCCAATGGCTGCGCCGCCCACAGCGGCTACTGCCACAATGGCTGCACCGCCGCCGTCACTGTCACCGCCGGGTGCGGGGGTGGGGGTCGAATCCTTCTTATACTGCGGGGTCAGGGTGACATTGTTTGCGGGCATCTTAAAGGTGATGGTCTCGCTGTTGGTGTCCGTGCCCTCGGGCACGCCAACTGCATCCCAACTGGTGAAGGTCTCACCCGCCTTTGCAGGTGCAATGATGGTCACATCTGCACCTACGGCGTACTCCGTGGTCTCATCGCCCATGGTCACAGTGTACTTCTCGGGGACGTTCTCGGTGTACTGTGCTTTCAGCGTAACATTGTTTGCGGGCATCTTGAAGGAGATGGTCTCGCTGGTGGTGTCCGTACCCTCGGGCACGCCAACTGCATCCCAACCGGTGAAGGTGTAACCGTCCTTCTCGGGTGCGGTGATGCTCACATCTGCATCCACGGCGTAATCCGTGTCCTCATCGCCCATGGTCACAGTGTACTTCTCTGGGACGATCTCGTTGTACTGTGCTTTCAGCGTAACATTGTTTGCGGGCATCTTGAAGGAGATGGTCGCCTTGGTGGTGTCCACGTCAGCGGGCAGACCGGTCACTTCCCAACCGGTGAAGGTGTAACCGTCCTTCTCAGGTGCGGTGGCAACGAGCTCTGTGCCCACAGGCACAGCCGTCAGGTCGGCAACAGCGCCGCCGTCCTTCAGAGTGATCGTTGCATCGGAGACATCGAGTTCATAGGTCTTGGGAGCATTTGCAATATACTTCGCGTTCAGCGTGACCTTGTTTGCGGGCATCTTGAAGGTAACGGTCGCGCCGTCGATGTTCGCATTAGCAGGCAGACCGGTTGCCGTCCAACCAGTGAAGGTGTAGCCTTCCTTCTCGGGTGCGGTGGCAACGAGCTCTGTACCCACAGGTACAGCTGTCAGGTCGGCAACAGCGCCGCCGTCCTTCAGGGTAACCTGTGCATCGGTGACCTTGAGTTCATAGGTCTCGGGAGCATTTGCGATATACTTCGCGTTCAGCGTAACGTTATTTGCGGGCATCGTGAAGGTGATGGTTGCACCGTCGATGTTCGCATCAGCGGGCAGACCGTTCTTCTCCCAGCCGTCGAAGGTGTAGCCCACCTTCTCAGGTGCGGTGACAACGAGCTCTGTGCCCACAGGCACAGCCGTCAGGTCGGCAACAGCGCCGCCGTCCTTCAGGGTGACCTGTGCATCGGTGACCTTGAGCTCATAGGTCTTGGGAGCGTTCTCGGTGTACTCTGCCTTCAGCGTAACCTTGTTTGCGGGCATCTTGAAGGTAATGGTCGCCTTGCTGGTGTCCACGTCAGTGGGCAGACCGGTCACTTTCCAGCCGGTGAAGGTCTTGCCTTCCACCGGCTGTGCAATAACCGTAACGTCCTCATCAAAGACACGCGGTTCGTCCTTCCCATCCACGGTCAGGGTGTAGGTGTTCTTCTTGTACTGCGGGGTCAGCGTGACGTTGTTTGCGGGCATCGTGAAGGTGATAGTTGCCTTGCTGGTGTCCGTACCCTCGGGCACGCCATCTACCTCCCAACCGGTGAAGGTGTGACCTTCCTTCTCGGGTGCGGTAAACGTGACTTCCTTACCAAATGCACGGCGTTCTTCCTTCCCGTCCACGGTCAGGGTGTAGTAGATCGGCTCATAGTGGTTCGTCACCCGCACGTCATTGCTGGGCATGAAGAACTGGAGTTCGATCTGCGTGCCGGTGTCGGTGATGGTATACGCATCATCTGCCAGACCTTCGATCTTCCAGATGACGTTATTGCCTTCCTTCTTGTCAACGCCAAGGGTAATCGGAGTGCCCACTTCGCACTCCTTACCTTCCTGAGTATTCCAGTAGTAGCAATACTTCGGCTTGGTCTGCTCGGGCACAACATAGGTGCCTACCTGATAAATTCTGTAATAATCCTCGGCGTAGGCGTCAGCAATGTAGTTCTTACCCGCCGTCACCTTGACGTACACATCGTAGCTGCCGGGGGCGGTGGGAACCGTCTCGCTTTGGTCGGTGCCGTACAGCAGAGTCATCTGCGGGTCGGCATCGTAATAATTTTCGCCTTTGTATTCCACCGTGTTCTTGGTGGCATCATAGTCAAAGTCCTCAACTACGGGCGTGTAGCGGACAGTGTCCTGACCCACAACAATAGAACCGGCCTTGTATTTTTCGCCTTCCTCTGCAATGATGGTTCCCTGATAGCGGCCAAACTTGTTCGCATCCGGTATCTCGTTGATAAAGGTCACGCCTTTGTTTACACCGGTAATGCACTTGAACTCAAGTGTGCTCTTGCCAACGCCTTCTGGGCTGGTCAGCGTGAAGGTGCCATCCCCATTCGCGTTGGGCTTAAAGTCCTCCAGTTTAAAGCCCTCAAAGGGCAGCTTTCCGGCTACGGTGTATCTATCAGGCAGCTGTTCAACGACGCCGTCGTAGTAATCGTCATACTTCACATCAAGCCAGACGTAGTAGGTGCCTGCCTCGGTGGGCACTTTTTCCGTAGCGGTCAGCCAATCATCTGTAGCGCTGTACTTAAGGGTAGCCTGCGGAACCGCATCGCCGAAATACTTCGTGCCGTTGTAGCTTGCAGTACCGTTCTTGAGGTCAAAGCGGAAGTCCGTGCTTGTCGGCCGATACTTCCGTGTACCCTCACCGACCAGAAGTTCACCGCCCTCGTACAGCGTGCCCTCTTCGGCACGGATGTACACCTTATAGCTGCCGTACTCGGTTTCGGACGGGAAGTGGTCGAACTCCTTGTTGTCGTAGGTACGCACATAGACGAGGCTCAACTTACCCACGCCCTCCTGATCGCAGGTAATGATCGGGTCCTCCGGAGTCCCGCTAACCGTAAAGTTGCTCTCCTTCAGGGCAGAGAAGGGCAGCTTTCCGCTGGCAGCCACGTTCACTACAATGGGCTCGCCGTCATTCTTGGCGGTCAGGGTCAGGGTCTTGCCATCTGCGGAAAGCTGTGCGTTCGCATCATAAGCGCTGACAGCCTTGCCGTTGATATTCGTGACCGCCTTGCTGAAGGTGATCGTCACCGCAGTATTGCCGACAAGGTAAACCGCGTCTGTTGCTACGGCATTGCCGTTGACAGCATCCACAGTGCCGTCTGCGATCATCAGCTTGCTCTGCTGCTGACCGGCGGCGAGGTATTTGCTTTCAATATAGCCGCAGCTTACCGTATTGGAAACAGCGACCTCGCTGTTATTACCCGTCAGGCTGCCAAGGATCACGGCATTCTGGATGACCGTTTTCTCCGAGGCATAGTTCGGCAGCTGGACATCGTGGAACACGCCGCCGGTGACCTCGCTGTTCTGGTTCAGCTGAACCTCAGCGTTGAATGCGCCGCCAGTGATCTTGCCATAAGCGCGGACGACATCCTGGAAAGTGCCGCCTGCGATGGTGCTGTTTTCATCCATGTAGACATCCTTCTGGAAGGTGCCGTCCTGAATGATGGTGTTCTCCGCACCAACAGAGCCCTCTGCCACGATGCCGGTGACAGTCACATTTGCAAAAGTGATCTGCTCCACGGCAATGGCCTTATGGTAGGGGTTGCTGGTAACCGAAGAAAGATCCACCGGGTTGCCGTCCGGGGTGGTGATGTAGAGCGCCGCGCGTGTCCTTCCGTTCTCTTTCATGGTGGCGTACTTCCAGCCCAGACCCTCATAGAGGTTAGCCGTCATGCCCTCGCCGCTCACCGGCACACCGGTCACGCCGGTCAGGTCGGGCAGACCCTCTTCGGTAATGCGCAGGGGCTTGAGGTCGCTTGGATCGGTGGACTTATTCACAAAGATTTCTGCGCCGTCATTGTTGCCAGTAATGCGCAGCACCTTGCCGTTGGCAGAGGTGTTGGCGTTGTAGCTGCCGACCGGTGCATCGTTGATGCTCAGCACATCGGTGTTCAGGGTAAGCTCTGCGCTGCCTGCGCCCACCAGATAGATGGTATTGGTGGAAAGAGGCAGAGTTCTGCCGTTCATCGCAGTCACACCGCCGTTGCGCACCACCAGTGTGCTGAGCCGCTGTCCTGCGGGCAGCAGCTTCTGGATGCCGTCAGGCAGCTCGCCCAGAACCGTATCCGAAATGGTGTAGGTGTTATTGCCATAGGTATTGAAATTGCAGCTCTGGATCACCGCATTGGCAATAGAGCAAGAGCCATTGCAGAACAGGGAATCAAAGGTGCCGCCGGTGATCTCGACCGCACTGTTCCCATTGATCGAGTTGATGCCCACGCTGACATTGTGGAAGCTGCCGCCGCTGATCTTACCGCTGGTGATCGTCAGTCGGCCGTTTTCGCCAAACTCACCGCCGGTAACATTGGCATTGGTGATCTCGACAGGGCAGTTGATAGGCACATCGCTCAGCGCGCTGAAGTCGAAGTTTGCACCGCCCTGATTCAGGATCTGCAAAGTGCTTTCATTGCTGCTGTCGTTGGGGTAGCAGTTATAACCCCAGCCGTTGCCCATGTAAACACGGTGCAGCTTTGCGTCCGTGTCCAGACTGTCCACATAGGTCACGTCGGTCAGATCGGGCTGACCCTCATTGTTAAAGCGCAGTTCTGTGGCGCCAAGTGCCATAGGAACCAGCTTCATGGGTGCGCCGTTCTGCGCCGGGATCATGTTAAAGCTGGCGGAAAGCGTTTTTCCGTCTGCGCTGATGGAGATCGTGGCAATCGTAGAGTCAAAGTATGTGAAGGCGTAATTTTGGGTACCGGCGGGCAGTGCCATGACACTGCCGCCGGTAGAGGCTACCGCCCATACATCGCAGCCGGTGTCGCTTTCCACTACCAGTTCCAGATCGTTCCCGTTACCGGAATAGTTATACTTCTTGATGATATAGATTTTTGTTTCCTTTTGTCCGTTCAGGGTGCAGTTCTCCGGCAGCAGCAGCTGGTGTGCCTGCTGCTGCGTGTCGGCGCTCAGACCGGAGATATCGCGGAAAAAGCCGCCCCCGGACATTGCCGCCGTTCTCGGTCAGCTTATCGTAGGTACCACCGTCAATGGTGCCCAAATTCAGTTGCACATCGGCGTAGCTGCCGCCCAGAACGCGGACGCCGTACATATTGTCGGCTTCTATCAAAAGTGTGCCGGTGACAGTGCCATCCAGCAGATAAACCGTGTGACTATTAGCATTCTTGACGGTCACATTGCAGCTGACCGTGCCGTCCAGAATGTACTCGGTATCTTCACTGCCGGTACCGGTGATGGTCAGCCCGGTAGTTTCGTCATAACTCCAGCCGGTACCGGACGCTGCCTTGGGCAGACCGTTCGTGCCGACCTCGATCTTGACCACCTGATTATTTGTTTCAGAGTTCTTACCAACAGCCTCATGCTCTTCTTCGGAGCTGTAAGTAATGCTGTTGTTTTCTTCCGCCGCTGCGGAAGAAAACCCTGCCCCTGCATCTGCAAATGCGGATACAGGAAGGATGGAGAGCACCATACTGAGTGCCAGTATCATGCTCACGATGCGTTTTTTCATGATATCCTCTCCTTTGTCGGTTGATTTGTCCGGCTATACCCCCAAACGGCACAGCCGGAACGGACAAAAATGCCAAGTTGAGTATAGCACCAAAATTCAAGGAAATAAAGCGCTTTTGCGGGCAGCACCTGCCAAAAAATGGCGCAAAATTATGGGCAAAATCACGATACGGGGGGGGGTATGCTTTTCTCCCATAAAAAAGCAGTTCCGAAACGCCCGCAGGCGTTTCGGAACTGCAAATAAAAAATACTCTTTCCGCTATTGATGCCCAAAGTGCAACGACGACGACCGCCGCCAGCGGCGGAAACAGGGAGGAGTTGTTGGGGCAGCGGCCAGCAAGACGCGAGTGCCGCCCAAGGCACGATGCGGATGCTGGGTGCCGCAACCCGATAGCGGCGGGCATTCAAAAGCGTTTTACTTGCCCGCCAGCAGCACCGCCAGCACGGCTTTCTGGACGTGGAGACGGTTCTCTGCCTCGTCAAAGATCTCGTCCGCGTGCTGCTCGAACAGGGCGGTGGAGATCTCCTCGCCCCGGTGGGCGGGCAGACAGTGCAGCACCAGCGCGTCCGGCTTGGCGTTTTCCAGCAGACGGCCGGTGAGCTGGAAGCCCACAAAATCCCGCAGACGCTGCTCGCTCTCGGCGGTGCCGGGGGCGGTGGTGTTCCACGCGGCGGTGGCCACGATGTCCGCATCCCGCACGCCCTCGGCAGGGTCGGTGGTCAGGTGGAAGGCATTGCCGTATTTGTGGGCAAATATCAGCACATCCGCTGCCGGGCGGTAGCCCGGAGGACAGACGCAGGATACCTGCATCCCCGCCAAAAGGCCGCCCACGATCAAACTGTTTGCCATGTTGCTGCCGTCGCCCACAAAGCAGAGCTTCAGCCCTGCCAGCGTGCCCCGGCGCTCCCGGATGGTCATCAGGTCAGCCAGCACCTGACAGGGGTGTGCGTAGTCGGTCAGGCCGTTGATCACCGGAATGCCGGAAAGCTCGGCCAGCTCCTCCAAGTCCCGCTGGCGGTAGGTGCGCCAGACGGCGCAGTCGTAGTAGCGCCCCAGCACCCGGGCGGTGTCCCGCAAAGGCTCGCCCCGCCCGGCCTGCAGCTCGGCGGTGTTCATATAGTTGCCAAGACCACCCATCTGGTACACGCCCACCTCAAAGCTGGTGCGGGTGCGGGTGGACGCTTTGGAAAACAGGAGCGCCACGCTTTTGCCCGCCAGCAGCGGGGCGGTGCGGCCCGCCTTGCAGTCCGCTTTCAGCTGGTCTGCCACATCCAGAATGTGGGTCAGCTCGGCGGGGGAAAGGTCGCTCATTTTCAGCAGATTTTTCATGCCTGCTCCTTCGGAGCCGTCGGCTCCATCGTGCCCAGCACCTCGGCCAGCACCTCCAGCGCCATGTCTACTTCGTGCTCGGAGACGGTCAGCGGCGGCAGCAGACGCAGCCGGGTCTTTGCGGTAAGCACCAGCAGGCCCTTTTCGCGGCAGGCAGCCAGCACATCCGCAGCCTGCACATCAAAGAATTCGATACCCACCATCAGGCCGATGCCGGAAATGTTCTTGACGTGGGGCAGCTTTGCCAGGCCGGTGCGCAGCTGTACGGCGCGCTCGCTGACCTGCGCAAGGAAGCTCTGGTCCAGACGGTCCACCACCACGTTGGCACCGGCGCAGACCACCGGGTTGCCGCCAAAGGTAGAGCCGTGGGTGCCGGGGCCCATGCCCTCGGCTACTTTTTCATTCATCAGCACCGCGCCGATGGGCAAGCCGCCGCCCAGTCCCTTGGCAAGGGTGACGATGTCCGGCTTGAGGTTATAGTGCTCGCAGCACAGGAAGGTGCCGGTACGGCCTACGCCGGTCTGCACCTCGTCCACGATGAGCACAAGGTCTTTTTCGTCGCACAAAGCGCGCACGGCCTGTACATAGTCCGGGTCCAGCGCCATCACGCCGCCCTCACCCTGAATCAGTTCCATCATCACGGCGCAGGTGTGGCGGTCCACCAGTTCCCGCAGCGCTTCGATATCCCCCGCCGGGACGTACTGGAAGCCTTCGTTGAAGGGGCCGAAGTAGTTGTGGAACACCTCCTGCCCGGTGGCGGTCAGAGTGGCAAGGGTGCGGCCATGGAAGCTGTTGACCATCGTGATGACGTTGTAGCGGTCCTTGCCGTAATGGTCTACGCTGTACTTGCGGGCGGCCTTGATAGCGCCCTCGTTGGCTTCAGCACCGGAGTTGCCGAAGAAAACCTTGCTCATGCCGGTGCGCTTGCACAGCTTTTTGGCAAGCTTGCCGCAGGGTGCAGTGTAGTACAGGTTAGAGGTGTGCTGCAATTTGTGTGCCTGCTGGGACACGGCTTCTGCCCATGCAAGGTCGCAGTAGCCAAGGCTGTTCACCCCGATGCCGCTGGTGAAGTCCAGATACTTCTGTCCCTCAGGGCCCTCGGCGTACAGCCCGTGCCCCTTTTCCAGCACGATGGGGCTGCGGTTATAGGTGTGCAGGACGTACTCGTTGTCCCGCTTGATGACTTTTTCAGAATCCATAGGTGTACCTCCTGTGAATAGAAGTTCCGCGCATGCGCTGCTCCCCCGGAGGGAGCGTTTTTTCTATTATAATACTGCTTTTTCGCTTGCGCAATCTTTTTATTCGCGGTGGCTGCGGCGGTAAAAGCGGGTACCGGAGCCGCGGTCGGAGAACAGTTCCAGCAGGATGGAGTGCGGCACACGGCCATCAATGATGACTGCTTCGTGCACGCCCTGATAGATAGCATCTGCCATGCCGCCGATCTTGGGGATCATGCCGCCTGCAATGATGCCGGCGGACTTGTAGCCCTCGATCTCGGTCACCTCTACCTCGGGGATGAGGGTGGTCTCGTCCTCCTTATCCCGCAGCAGACCCGCGATATCGGTCATGGACACCAGCTTTTCGGCCTTGAGGGCAATGGCGATCTGGGCCGCAGCGGTGTCCGCGTTGATGTTGTACGCCTGCCCGAGGTCGTCCATGCCCACGGTGGCGATCACCGGGATAAAGCCGCCGTCCAGCAGGCTTTCGATCAGGGTCGCATCCACATGGACGATCTCGCCCACATGACCCAGCTGCGGGTCCAGCTCGGTGCAGCGGAGCATCTGTCCGTCCATGCCGCACAGACCCACGCCGCGCCCGCGCAGCTTTGCCACAAGGTCCTTGTTTACCTTACCGGCCAGCACCTGCTGCACGATCTCCATGGTGGCATCGTCCGTCACCCGCAGACCGTTTGCAAAGTGGCTTTCCACGCCCACCTTCTTGAGCATCTCGTTGATGGCGGGGCCGCCGCCGTGCACCAGCACTACCCGCACGCCCAGCAGCGTCAGGGTGACAAGGTCGTTCATCACGGCGTTTTTCAGCGTCTCGTTGATCATGGCGTTGCCGCCGTACTTGATGACCATGGTTCTGCCATGGTACTTTTGGATATAAGGGGTGGCCTCCGAAAAAAGCCGCGCCATTTCTTCGTTTTTCATCTGTTCCGCGCTCCTGTCAGGTTCTGTAATCGCCGTTGATCTTCACATAGTCGTAGGTCAGGTCACAGCCCCATGCCTTGGCGCTTGCCTCGCCGGTGCCCATATCCACCTTGACCAGAATATCGTGCTCTGCCAGCACCTTGGCGGCTTCATCCTCGCTGTACGGGTGGTAGGCGGCGTTCTCGCACACATACACCTCGCCCGCCTTGCTGGAAAGCCAGACGCAGACCTTATCAATGGAGAAATCGCCGGGGGTGTAGCCGATGGCGCACAGGATGCGTCCCCAGTTGGCATCGCGGCCAAAGACCGCCGCCTTGAACAGGTTGGAGCAGACCACACTGCGGCTGACGGCGCGGGCGGTTTTCAGGTCGGGTGCGTGGGTCACTTCGCAGGTGATCAGGTGGGTAGCACCTTCGCCGTCTCCGGCGTGCTCGGCGCACATGTGCTCTGCAATGGCGGTCAGCGCTGCCACAAAAGCGGCGTAATCAGCGTTTTCCTCGCAGATCTCCGGGTTGCCCGCCAGACCGGACGCCATAATAATAAGGGTATCGTTGGTGGAGGTGTCCAGATCCACGCTCATCTGGTTATAGGTGCCGGGCACTACCGTCTTGAGCGCCTTTTCCAGCAGCGCGGGCGAGACGGCGGCGTCCGTGGTGTAGAATGCCAGCATGGTAGCCATATTGGGGGCGATCATGCCGCTGCCCTTGCCGATGGCACCCACGGTGCACACCTTGCCGCCCAGCTCGAACTGGATGGCGTACTCCTTTTTATGGGTGTCGGTGGTCATGATGGCGGTGGCAGCGTCCGTGCTGCCCTGCGCGGTGGCAGCCAGCTTTTCCGCTGCCGCCGGGATGCCCCGGGCAAAGGGGTCGATGACCATGGGCTGACCGATGACGCCGGTGGAGGCGGGCAGAACGTCCTTTTCGTCCATGTTCAGCGCCTTGCCTACCAGTGCACAGCACTCCTCTGCCAGCGCCACGCCGTTGGCGGCGCAGGTGTTGGCGTTGCCGCTGTTTACCACAATGGCCTGTGCATAGCCATCGGCCAGATGGGCGCGGTCCACCTTGATGGGCGCACCGCAGACCTTGTTGGTGGTGTACACGCCCGCAGCAGCGCAGCGCACCTCGGCCTTGATGAGCGCCAGATCGTATTTTTCGCTGTGATTTGCCCGGATGCCGCAATGGACACCGGCGGCGGCAAAGCCCTTGGGCGCGCAGATGCCGCCCGCAACTTCCTTATACTGCATTTTACTTCCCCCATCGTTCAGCATACGCCCTCATCAGTCACCTTCGGTGACAGCTTCCCCCGGCCGGGGGAAGCCTTTTACTTCTGCCGGGTACGCTGATTCTTTTTCATCAGCACCCTCTTATAAAGCCTTCCCCCAGACGGGGGAAGGTGTCATTGCGCCAGCAATGACGGATGAGGGTGTATTGTTATTCCAAGCCCTTCGTCTCTTCCAGACCCAGCATCAGGTTCATGCACTGGACAGCGGCACCGGAGGAGCCCTTGCCCAGATTATCAAACAGCGAGACCAGCATCATTTGATCTCCCGCGGCGTTCACGGTCAGGTACAGTTCCATGCGGTCGGTGCCCGCCATGGCGTTGGAGTACAGACCGTTTTCCGGCAGCGGCTCGTTCAGGCCGTGCACTTTGACGGTGGCGGCGTCCTTGTAGTAATCCGCAAGGGCGGCAGCCACGGCCTCGGCGGTAGTGCCCGCAAGAGTAAGATCCAGCGGCACCAGCACCTGCATGCCGCAGTAGTAGTCGCACACCACCGGCACGAACATCGGCGTGTGCGCAAGGCCGCTAATCTTCTGCATCTCCGGCAGGTGCTTGTGGCCAAGGCTCAGGCCGTAGCTCTTAGGCGCATCCAGCTTGCTGTGCGCCGGGCGGTCGGGGCTTTCGTAGTCCGCGATCATCTTTTTGCCGCCGCCGGAGTAGCCGGAGATGCCGGTGCAGCTGAAGGGGTAGCTTTGCGGCACCAGCCCCAGCTCCACCAGCGGGCGGGCAATGCTGATAAAGCCGCTGGCATAGCAGCCGGGCACTGCCACGCGGTAAGAGTTCTGAATTTTTGCCTTCTGCCCCTTCAGTTCCGGGAAGCCGTAGTCCCATGCGGCATCGGTGCGGAAGGCGGTGGAGGTGTCCAACACCTTCACGTCCGGGCGCAGCAGGGGCATGACTTCTTTAGAAGCTGCATCCGGCAGGCAGAGGAAGGCAAGGTCGGCAGAATTGATGACCTTTGCCCGCTCGTGCACGTCCTTGCGCCCTTCGGCAGAGATGGACAGCAGTTCGATCTCCGGCCGTTCGGCCAGACGGTCGGCAATGCGCAGGCCGGTGGTACCGGAAGAGCCATCAATAAATACCTTTACCTTCATGCGTTTTCCTCCTCCCATGCGTCCAGCCGTGCCGTTGCCAGCGCGATCTGCTTTTCTACGCTGGCGGCGCTGGGGCCGCCGTAGCTGGTGCGTCCCTCGCAGCAGTGCACAAGGTCGATGGCATCATAGATATCGGCCCCGAACAGCGGGCTGTAGGTCTGGAACTGGGTCAGGGTCAGCTCTTCCAGCGTTTTGTCGGCGGCAATGCAGTCCGACACCATGCAGCCGGTCAGCTTGTAGGCATCCCGGAAGGGCATTCCCTTCTTGGTCAGGTAGTCGGCGCAGTCGGTGGCGTTGATAAAGCCCTTTGCGGCGGCGCGGCGCATATTGGCGGGCAGAGTCTTCATGGTGTCCAGCATGGGGGTGATGGTCTTGAGGCAGAGTTCCAAGGTGTCCACTGCATCAAAGATGGCTTCCTTGTCCTCCTGCATATCCTTGTTGTAGGCCAGCGGCAGACCCTTCATCATCACCAGCAGGGTGTTCAGGTCGCCGTACACCCGGCCGGTCTTGCCGCGGATCAGCTCCGTGACATCCGGGTTCTTCTTCTGGGGCATAATAGACGAGCCGGTGGTAAAGGCATCGTCCAGCTCAATGAACTTGAACTCCCAGCTGCACCACAGGATGATCTCCTCCGAAAGACGGGACAGGTGCATCATGCAGATGGAGATGGCGCTTGCCAGCTCGATGCAGAAATCACGGTCGGACACGCCGTCCAGACTGTTGGCGCAGGGGGCGGCGAAGCCCAGCTTTTCGGCGGTGAAATCCCTGTCCAGCGGGTAGGTGGTGCCTGCCAGAGCGCCAGAGCCCAGCGGGCACTGGCTGTCCATGCGGGCGGTGGCGTCCGCAAAGCGGTCGAGGTCGCGCAGCAGCATGGAAGCATAGGCCATCAGCGCGTGTCCAAAGGTAATGGGCTGGGCGCGCTGCAGGTGGGTGTAGCCGGGCATGACGGAGGCGGTGTTCTCCGCTGCCTTTTTGCACAGCACCCGCACCAACTCCACGATGTAAGCCTGCAAAGTCTTGCTGTAATCCCGCAAAGTCAGGCGGATATCCAGCGCCACCTGATCGTTGCGGCTGCGGCCGGTGTGCAGCCGCTTGCCCGCATCCCCGATACGGGCGGTCAGGGTCTGCTCCACAAAGGTGTGCACGTCCTCGGCGGCGGGATCGATGGTCAGCGCACCGCTAGACAGGTCGTCCGCGATGGAAGCCAGCCCGCTGAGGATATCCGCACAGTCCTGCTCCGAGATGATGCCCTGCCGTGCCAGCATGGCGGCATGGACGCCGCTGCCGCGCATATCCTGCGCGATCATCCGCTGGTCGAAGCGGATGGAGGAGTTGAAGTCGTTGACGCGGCTGTCCACCGCCTTGGAAAACCGACCCTTCCAGAGTTGTTCTGCCATAATATAAACTCCTTATAAAAACGGCAAAGCCGCCGCAGGGGAAAACGCTCCTGCGGCGGTGCCGCCGGCTACGATGCCGGTGTGAGAACCCGCGTGTGAAAGTGTGAAAACACACGCAGTCGAAAATGTTGCGATTACTTGACCTCCGGCCAGTTCTTGGACAGCTTTGCGCGCTCCTTAATGGACAGGCCGAACAGGTTGATGAAGCCGGTGGCATCGGACTGGTCGTAATCCTTATCGACGCCGAAGGAAGCGGTCTGCTCATCGTACAGGGTGAACGGAGAGGTCACACCGGCGTTGATCATGTTGCCCTTGTAGAGCTTCAGCTTCACATCACCGGTCACAGTCTTCTCAAGGCTGTCGGCAAAGGCATCCAGTGCCTCGCGCAGCGGGGTGAACCACTGGCCGTTGTACACGATGTCGGCGTACTTCTGTGCCAGCTGTGCCTTGAAGTGAGCGCTTTCCTTGTCCAGCGTGATGGTCTCCAGCACGTCGATGGCCTTGTACAGGATGGCGCCGCCGGGAGTCTCGTACACGCCGCGGCTCTTCATGCCCACCAGACGGTTCTCCACGATGTCCAGCAGACCAATGCCGTTTGCGCCGCCCAGCTTATTCAGGTACTCCACCAGCTCCACAGCGCCCATCTCCTTGCCGTCCACGGCGGTGGGGATGCCCTTTTCAAAGTGGATGGTCACATAGGTGGGCACATCGGGTGCCTGCTCGGGGCTGACACCCAGCTCCAGGAAGCCGGGCTTATTGTACTGGGGCTCGTTGGCGGGGCACTCCAGATCCAGACCCTCGTGGCTCAGGTGCCACAGGTTCTTGTCCTTGGAGTAGTTGGTCTCGCGGTTGATCTTCAGGGGGATGTGGTGCGCCTCGGCGTAGTCGATCTCCTCGTCACGGCTCTCGATGTCCCACTCACGCCACGGAGCGATGATGGCCATATCCGGGCACAGTGCCTTGAGGGTCAGCTCAAAACGCACCTGATCGTTGCCCTTGCCGGTGCAGCCGTGGCAGATGGCATCTGCACCCTCCTTGATGGCGATATCAGCCAGTGCCTTGGCGATGCACGGACGTGCAAAGCTGGTGCCCAGCAGGTAGTCCTCGTACTTAGCGCCAAACTTCAAGGTGGGGAAGATGTAGTTCTCCACAAAGTCCTTCTTCAGGTCCAGCACATACAGCTTGGATGCGCCGGTAGCCTTGGCCTTTTCTTCCAGACCGTCCAGCTCGGTGCCCTGACCCACGTCACCGGAAACAGCAACGACCTCGCAGTTGTTGTAGTTTTCCTTCAGCCAGGGAATGATGATGGAGGTATCCAGACCGCCGGAGTAAGCCAGCACAACTTTTTTGATGTTTTCCTTTTTCATGATAAACGCGCTCCTTTAATAAAAATACACTTTTGTTCTCTGATGCGTACTTTCCCTTCGCATCCTCTGTCTTTCGTTTGCGGTTGATGCTTTTATTATACGCAGCGCGGGTTTTCCGTCAATGCTAAAAACTGCCAAACATAGCGCCCGTTTCGCTTTTCTTTTGGTTCAACATGTATCTTTATGCAAATGTTTTTAAATATATGCGTATTTTATGCAATTTGAGTGTATTTTTTCATGAGGTTTTTGGGGACTCCACCAGTCAAAGCACCCCCCTCGGGGGAGCTGTCGAGCGTATGCGAGACTGAGAGGGTTCGTCCCCCCTGCAAACAAAACCACCGGAGCATCCGCAGATGCTCCGGTGGTTTACCTATAACGATTTAGTTCAGCTTCAGATCGCCCTCTTTGATCCAGCCCAGCTTGCGCTCCACCTCGCAGAACACCACGCTGAGCACGGCGGGCAGCACAAAGCACAGCAGCACCATGGCAGCCCAGTCCATGGGGGTGATGGCAGCCTTGGTACCGGCGGCAATATCGCTGACCCAGCCGGTGTAAACGCCGATCTGACCCACCAGACCACAGGTGCCCATGCCGGAGGAGACCGCCGCGCCGTTCATCTCAAAGTGGAACAGGCAGGTAGCCAGCGGGCCGGTGATGGCACTGGCCAGCGTGGGGGCGATCCAGATGCGGGGGTTCTTGATGATGTTGCCCATCTGCAGCATACTGGTGCCCAGGCCCTGACTGACAAGGCCGCCCACACCGTTTTCCTTATAGCTCATCACGGCAAAGCCCACCATCTGGGCGCAGCAGCCCGCCACGGCAGCGCCGCCTGCAAGGCCGGTCAGACCCAGTGCGGCGCAGATAGCAGCGGAGGAGATGGGCAGGGTCAGTGCCACGCCCACGATGACCGACACCAGAATGCCCATGACCAGCGGAGCCTGCTCGGTAGCCCACATAATAAGGGTGCCCACCTGACTTGCGGCTGCGCCGATGGGGGCGGCGATGAGCATGGAAAGCCCGACGCCCGCAAAGATAGTCACCAGCGGGGTGACAAGGATGTCCACCTTGGTCTCCTTGCTCACAGCCTTGCCCAGCTCTGCCGCCGCGATGGCAATGATGAGCACAGCCAGCGGGCCGCCTGCACCGCCCAGCGCATTGGCCGAGTAGCCCACGGTGATCAGGCTGAACAGCACCAGCGGCGGGCAATGCAGTGCCCAGCCGATGGCGCAGGCCATGGCGGGGCCGCTCATGGCCGTAGCGTAGCCGCCCAGATCCACCAGCAGTGCAAGACCGGTCTGCTGACCCACCGTCTTGATGATGGTGCCGATGAGCAGACTGGCGAACAGGCCCTGTGCCATTGCACCCAGTGCGTCAATGAGGTAACGCTGCGGAGAGATGACGATATCCTTCCGCACCAAAAATTCTTTCAGCTTCGACATAAAACTTGCCTTTCTATCCAAAACAGATCGTTAAAGTTACGAACGTATGCCCTGTATCATACCATACACATGTCAAGACAGCAAGGGGTTGCTGGAAAAAATGTGAAATTTCGGCTTTGTGCAATGTTCTGCCCTGCCGGAACGTATTCCATTTAGAACTTTTTCCGACACACTGCCCCGGTGGAGAATTTGTGTAGAAGCCCGCTGTGCCGTTGACGGCTCCCCGCGTGCGGGTGTATACTAGAGGAAGCGTAAAGTTATCATCCGCCGTCCTTTTTATTATAAGCGCATGGGCGGCGTGGAATAAAAGCGGGCCCGCCCCGGGCAAGGGGCAAAGACCCGGTGCAGCACAGCGCTGCATCACCGGGAGATTCGGAGGCAGAGACGATAGATGAAAAAACGATTTGACCGATCCGGCACAGCCCGCCGCAAGGCGGTGACAGCCATTGCAGCGCTGACCATGGCGCTGGTTCTGGCTGTGGGCGGCGCAGGGGCAGCGACCCTGCTGTCTGCACAGCCGGAAACTTTGACCGTGGGCGCAGTCGTGCCCCACGTTACCGCCGAAGCACCGCAGCAGACTGCTCCGGCTGACCCTGCCCCGGCAGCGGAGAGCACGGCGACTGCCCCGGAGCAGGCAGCGGAAAGCACCGCGCAGCCGCAGCAGGCTGAGTCTGTCCCGGAACAAGCAAAAAAACCGGAAACCGCCGAAACTGCACCGGCTGAACCGGAAGAATCTGCCGCAGCACCGGAAACGTCGGAAACACCGGCACAGCCCGCCGGGGACGCCGCACTGGAGGAGGAGAACTCCCCTGCCATGCTGCTGGAGGAGACCCCGGAGCTGGCCGCGCAGGACCCGCAGGCTCCCGCAGCGGACGGCACCGCCCAGAACGACACCGCCAGCCAGCACACCCCGGAGGGCAGCGTACTGCTGACCCCGGAGCAGATCCAGCAGGCGCTGGATTCCGGCGCGCTGGAGGATGCCGAGGCGCAGTGCATCGACCTGACTGACGAAAATGGCTTTTTCCGGTGGCTGTTCAACTGGCTGTTCGGCAGCAAGGATAAGGAAGAGGAACCGGCTCCGGCCTACTCCGGCTGGCGCACCGAGAACGGCAAGACCTACTACTATGCGCAGGACACCAACAAAAAGGTCACCGGTCTGCGCTCCATTGACGGCAAGCTGTATTATTTCGATGCCAACGGCGTTAAACAGGACAACGTGACCTTTGGCATCGACGTGTCCAAGTATCAGTCCGGGCTGGACTGGAACAAGATCAAAAAGTCCGGGGTGAGCTTCGTCATCATCCGCATCGGCTACCGTGGCTACGGCGCTGCGGGAAACCTGGTCAAGGACCCCATGTTCGAAGAGCACTTCACCAATGCCCGCAACGCGGGACTGAAGGTGGGCGTGTATTTCTTTACGCAGGCCGTAAACGAGGCCGAAGCGCAGGAGGAGGCCGAGGGCTGCAACTGGGCGCTGAACGGCCGGATGCTGGACTACCCCATTTTCTATGACACCGAGGCTTCCACCGCCCCGGGCGGCACCGGCCGCGCTGACGGTCTGGGCGTTGAGGATCGCACCAAGTGCGCCATCGCCTTCTGCGAGCGGGTAAAGGAGCTGGGCTACAAGCCCGGCGTGTACGCTTCCACCACATGGTACCGCAAGCGGGTGGACTACAACACCCTGCGCAGCCGCTACACCATCTGGAACGCCCACTACGGCGTCTCTTCCAGCCCCATCGGCTGCGATCTGTGGCAGGGCACCGAGAAGGCCCGCATCAACGGTTACAGCGGCGAGCTGGACGCCAATATCAGCTATATCGGGTAAAAGAGACTAAACACCCCCGGTCAGGGCTTGCGCCGCTGACCGGGGGTGTTTTTATCATACTGTCCTGTTTTTCCGCATAAGCTGGTGGCAGAGTATGCAAGCGCAAATGGCGGGGAGGCATGGGGATATGTTTGTGGTCACACTGAGCAAGACGAGCCTGAAAAAACTGGGAGCAGGAGCGGCGTGCTGCGCGCTGGTGGTGTTCAGCGCCATGCTGGGGCGGTTCATCAGTACCCGGACGGTGGCGGTGGCTGCCCCGGTGAACCGTATCGAGAGCGCACAGGACATCCAGACATGGTTCACCGGCTACGGGCTGGAGGTGGACGGCGCGTCCATCACGGCGGATAAGGTCAAGATCCCCCGCAAGTGGGACGACAGCTTTTCCGCTTTCAACGGGGTGGTGCAGCAAAGCGGCATGGATCTTGCCCGCTACAAGGGCAAAACGGTGGAAAAATGGTCGGCGCTGCTCCCGGCGGCAAGCAACGGCGAGACCAGCCGCTACGGGGTGCTGCTGGTGTATAAAAAGAAGGCCGTGGGCGCGTATCTGCTGGAAAAACCTTCCGGCACGGTGCTTGGACTGCAGGACGCTCAGAACGAACTGGCAAAGCAGACTTCCGGCGAGGATTACAGCGGCGACTGGGGCGAGCGGCACGACGAGCAGCTGACCGACAGCACCGCGCAGCAGACCTCCGGCGAACCGGAGGCAGAACCCGAAGCCGCCCCGCAGGCAGCGCCCTACACCGAGCTGCCGCTGGACGCAGAAGGGTATCCCGTGGAATAGGGACGGCATTGCTTAAAAAACGACCTTTTTTAAGCTCTTGTCCGGCAGTTGCACAAACTGCCTAGTTTTTACAAACGATTCGACAAAAATTAGACAAAACACGGATTTTTGTAGCATCCGTATGTTCAAATATAACAAAAAATTCTTGTAAAAATCGGCAATATGAAACGGTGCAAAAAAAACGGTACGGGTTTATAATAATAGTATACCGATTCCCGTTGGCAAAGCCATGTTCCGGGGCTGAATGTGCAGCCCGGGCAGAGGGATCAAGTAGTAAGGAGAAAATGATTATGAAGGAATTTCAGTACACTGTTAAGGATGCCTGCGGCATCCATGCCCGTCCCGCCGGCCTGCTGGTCAAGACCGTGAAGGGCTTTGCAAGCACCGCCACCCTCGAGAAGGACGGCAAGAGCTGCGATATGCGCAAGCTGATGGCTCTGATGGGCATGGGCGTCAAGCAGGGCGAGACCGTGACCATCAAGGTCGAAGGCGATGATGAAGAAGCAGCCGCAGAGGCAATCCAGAAGTTCCTGAGCGAGAACGTCTGAGCCGCGACTTGAAAGCCGAGCCCTCGCGGGAAAACTGCGGGGGCTTTTTTGACAAAACGCCGGGCGCTGCACGCCCGGCTGTAAGTGGAAGGAGAAAGTGCTATGCAGGTAGGCACCGGCAAAAGCGTGCTCAATGGCATCGCCATTGGCAAGCTGAAGATCTATAAGAAAAAAGATACCGCTATTTCCACCGCTCCTGTGGCAGATACCGCCGCAGAACTGGAGCGTTTTGAAGCTGCCCGCCAGAAGGCCATTGAGCAGCAGACCGCCCTGTATGAAAAGGCACTGGCAGAAGCCGGCGAGGACATCGCCGAGGTGTTCAACATCCACGCCATGATGCTGGATGATGACGACTTCGTGGACGCCATCAAGGAGATCATCAACGGGCAGAAGATGTGCGCCGAGTACGCCGTCAAGACCGCCGGCAACAATCAGGCTGCGGTGTTCTCTGCCATGGACGACCCGTATCTGCAGGCCCGCAGCGCCGATGTGCTGGACATTGCGCAGGCCATGCTGGACATTCTGCAGGGGGTGGACAACGCTTCCCTGCAGGGCACCGAGCCCAGCATTCTGGTAGCCGAGGATCTGGCTCCCTCCGAGACCGTGCGCATGGATAAAAGCCTGCTGCTGGGCTTCATCACCCGCGAGGGCAGCTCCAACAGCCACACCGCCATTCTGGCACGCAGCATGAACATCCCCGCCCTGATCCAGTGCAAGGACATTCAGGACGACTGGGACGGCAAGATGGCTGTGGTGGACGGCTACAACGCCTGTGTGTATGTGGACCCCACCCCCGACCTGCTCAAGAGCCTGAAAAAGCGCCAGCAGGAGGACCAGAAAAAGCAGGCCCTGCTGCAGGAGCTGAAGGGCAAGCCCAACACCACGCTGGACGGCAAGACCATCAATGTGTTTGCCAACATCGGCGGCATGGGCGACGTGGGTGCTGTACAGCAGAACGACGCCGGCGGCGTGGGTCTGTTCCGCACCGAGTTCGTCTACCTGAACTGCAAGGACTTCCCCACCGAAGACTACCAGTTCGAGGCTTACAAGCAGGTGTTGGAAAGCCTTGCACCCCGCAAGGTGGTGGTGCGCACCTGTGATATCGGCGCAGACAAGACCGTGGATTATATGAAGCTGGATCACGAGGATAACCCCGCGCTGGGCTACCGTGCCATCCGCATCTGCCTGACCCGCAAGGACTTCTTCAAGACCCAGCTGCGCGCGCTGTTGCGGGCTTCCGCCTACGGCAACATGAGCATCATGTTCCCCATGATCACCAGCCTGCGGGAGCTGCAGGACGCCAAGGCTGTTCTGGAAGAGTGCCGTGCCGAGCTGACCGCCGAGGGCGTGAAGATGGGGCAGAACATTGAAGTGGGCACCATGATCGAGACCCCCGCCGCCGTGCTCATCGCGGACGAGCTGGCCGCCGAGTGCGACTTCTTCTCCATCGGCACCAACGACCTGACCCAGTACACCTGTGCACTGGACCGCCAGAACGCAAAGCTGGAGCCCTTCTTCAACCCCCATCACCCCGCCGTGCTGCGCGCCATCAAGATGACCATTGAAGCCGGTCACCGCCACGGCATCTGGGTGGGCATCTGCGGCGAGCTGGGCGCCGACACCGCCTTGACTGAGACCTTCCTGCGCATGGGCGTGGACGAGCTGTCCATGAACGCCAAGAGCATCCTGCCGGTGCGCAAGATCATCCGCAGCGTAGACCTGAGCAAGCCCTCTGAGAAGGCCTGAACCGCGGAAAAAATATTATTATAATTTGTGGCTCAGAAACGCCTGCGGGCGTTTCTGAGCCACTTTTTTTCACAGAAGGGGTAACTCCCGGACAGGCAAACCTTGCCGCCACACAAAAAAGCTCCCCCTTTCGGGGGAGCTGGCACGCCGTAAGGCGTGACTGAGAGGGTTCGCGCGGCGGGCATTCAAAATTATTTCCGCTGTTCCAGCATGGTCTGGATGCGGGTCTTGGCGCGGTAATAGGTGACCCGCGCCCATGCGGCATTGTGGCCAAAAATGGCTCCGATGCGGTCAAAGGGCAGTTCGCCAAACACCCGCAGGCTGAAAACCTCCTTGTAAGGCTCTTCCAGCGCGTGCAGACACTGATGCACCGTAAAGGCGGCATCTTTATCCACCAGCAGCTGCGCAATGTCCGGGCTGTCGGCGGCTTTTGTTTCGGCATCTTCCAGCGGGGCGGCGTGCTTTGCGCGGCGGCAGTGGTCGTAGTAGGCGTTGCGCGCTACCGTAAACAGCCACGCCCGCACATCCTGCTTGCCGTCATAGTCTTTCAGGCCGTCCAGCGCCCGGAAAAAGGTCTCCTGCGTCAGCTCCTCGGCCAGCGCTTCGCTGCGGGTAAGCCCCTGCAAAAACAGGCAGACGTCCCGGAAGTAGAGCCGGTAGATGGTTTCAATGTCCATAGGCATCACTCCGGCCATTCGACCTCATCCCATGCCGCAGGCTCGCTGCCCACTGCATACCATGTACCGTCCTGACCGTTGAACGCCACCGTCATGTCCGCTGCATCCACCACCGCCGAGTGGTCAGTGCGCATCCATCCGGTGCTGCGGAGCAGGTCTGTGTCCTTTTTCAGCACTTTATCAAGGGCATCGTGCACCCACGGGATGCGGTAGCGGATGGCCTCGTAGTGCCAGTCGGCATGGGTCGGCTTCAGGTATACGTCCTCGGCGCGGGTCTCCAGCACCCAACCGTTTGCACCGTTTTCCGCCTGCTGATAGTAAGCCTGCAATCGTGCATCAAAAAAGGATACCCGGTCGCAGGCGGTGTATCCGTACCAGCCAAAGCCGCACACCGCCGCCAGCGCCAGCGCTGCCGCAAAGCTGCACAGCATGGTGCGCAGACGGCGGCGGTTCAGGCTGCTGCGGATGTTTTTCAGCGGTGCATCCGGCTGGGGTTCCGGCTGCACCGGCACCGGCTTTTCCATCTGTTCCAGCTCTGCACGGCAGGCGGGGCACGCTGCAAGGTGCTGCTCCACCAGCGCACTGCTGGCGGGGCTGGCAAGCTTTTCGGCGTACAGGGGCAGTAAATCGCGGATCACGTCACATTCCAGTTTCATGGTCATTTCCTCCTTTGCGGGCTTTCGTGTGCCCTTTCACCCCAATAACGCACAAAGAGGAAAAACGTTACAAGATTTTTCAGTTTTCCTTCCAGAACAGCCCGCCGGAGGTCTGGAACAGCAGGCGCGGGTTCACGCTCCTGCTGCCCAGCTTGAAGTCCATGGTCAGCTCTTCGCCCAGTGCGCCCACAGCCTGCCCCTTTTCCACGGTCTGGCCCTTGCTGACCGAAAGCTCCTGCAAGCCGTACAGATAGCTGCGCAGCCCACAGCCGTGGTCGATGACCACCGTGTTGCCGGTAAGTTCCAGATTGCCCGCAAACACCACCGTGCCGTTGGCTGCGGCGCGGCAGGGCGCACCGGGGATGGTGTACAGCTTTGTGGAGTTGGAGCGACTGCCCTGCTGACCGTTCGTTACTTTAATTTGCCCGTAGTCCACCAAGGTCATGGAGTCCTCAGCCGGGGGCACAAAGCCGCCCTGCCACTGCTTGGCGGTGGCGGCAGCCTCGTACAGCGGCCAGATGGCACTGCGGAACTGTGCGTTGGCGCTGTCCGCAGCGGGCTCCTCGGCCTCTGCCTCCACCGTGCCGAAGTCCTTCGGCAGCACGGTCAGGGTGCGGGTGATGGTCTCGCCGTTCACCGTAATGTGTATCTCGTGCCCGCCGGAGGAGGCGTTATAGGCTGCCGGGATATAGGCACGCCAGCCTTCGGCGGCGCGCACACACTGCACGCTGCCAAGGTCGGTCTCGATAGTGGGCACGGCGTCCCCGGTCATACCGGAGATGCGCACGCCCACGGTGCCGCCCTGCTCCACCCGCTCGGCGGAAAGCTCCACCTCCGCGCTGGCCTGCAGGGTGAACCGGAAGCTGTACCGGTACCAGCCGGTGGGCTTTGCGGGGCGCTCCAGCCCCAGATTTTTGCGCAGCTGGCCGGTGCTGCCGCCCTCGAACTGGGTGATGACCCCGCCCTTGGGCACGCGCCACGCGGTCAGTTCCGCCTTATACTCGCCGTTCGCAGGGAAGAGGAAGTTCTGGTACTCCCCCGCGCTGCCCGCAAACAGCACATCCCCCGCCGCATTCTGGATGGTCAGGGCGGTGTAGCAGGTCCAGTCCGGCAAAGAAAGTTCCGGGTGGGCGGTGTACAGCACCCCCAGCTTCTGCACGGTCAGGGTGGCGGGGCTGGCGAACACCTTATCCAGCTGACCGCCCAGCAGCGGCACCTGCCAGCAGGAGCCGTTGGCTTCCAGCGCCTGCCCGCCGAACTGCGCCGCACCGTCCGGGCAGCCGCCCTCGGTGGTAAAGGCATAGCTTACCCCCATCACAGCCGCCAGCAGCACCACCACGCCCAGCGCCACACTGATGATCCAGAGCAAAAAACGCTTCATGTTCCTTCTCCTTATGTACAAAAAGGGCGCACCGGGGCAAGTCCGTTCAGACAGACTGCTCCGTGCGCCCCGATGTGCTTATCTTCCCGGTAGTTTCCGGTATTTCAGGATCATTCTGCCTCGGTCTCGTCCTCGGCAGCAGCTTCCTCCGGCTCTACGGTTTCTGCGTCATCCTCGCCGAACAGCAGGCGCTCGTATTCGTCCAGTTCCTTCTCGCGGCGGTTCAGGTAAAGTGCCACAGCAGCCAGCGCACCAGCCACAGCAGCCAGAACAGCGATCACAGCGACCAAGCAAGATTTTTTCATAGATTCAGTACACTCCTTTTTGCAGTTGAAACGTTGTTTCAGCTTGATTTTTCCAGCGGGCGTCCCGCAAAAGGATCTTGATGCAAGCGGCAATCAGCGCCGCTTTGTAGCTTTTATTATACCCGTTCCCGCCCAAAATTACAACCGTTGCACCCCAATTTTCACGCCCCGAAGGTGCTGCGGGGCACAGTTTGGGCAGTGTGCCGGTTTTGGCGCGGTTCATTACAGCAAATTGCCAAAATCACAGCAGCAGCGGCTTATACGCCCGGAACGCCCCAGGCAGGGTGTAGGTGGTGCGCAGCTGCTCCCGGCTTGCCCAGACATAGCCCGCCGGGGCGCTCTGCGCCGGAACGCGCAGCTGTACCCCGGACATGAGCCACTCGATGTGGGTAAAGATGTGCTTTGCGGCGGGCAGGGCGGCGGGAGCTGCCGCGCCGGTGTCCAGCCCCAGTGCCGCAAGCCGCGCCAGCACCTCGGCCTGCAAAAGATGCTCGCCCTCCCACAAGACCGGCTGCCACAGCCCGGCCAGCAGGCCTTTTTCCGGCCGCTGCTGCACCAGAAAGCCCGCCGGGCTTTCCACAAGTGCCAGCGTTACTGGCACAATCTTGCGGGGCTTGGGCTTTGCCTTTTGGGGCAGCTGGGCGGTGGTGCCCGCCGCCCGGGCAAGGCAGACTTCTGCCAGCGGGCACTGCCCGCACAAAGGTGCGCCATTGGGCACGCAGACCAGCGCGCCCAGCTCCATCAGCGCCTGATTGTAGTCCCCGGCCTTTTCCGGCGGCTGATGCTCCATGACCCGGGCGGTAAAGGCTTTTTTTACCGCCGGTTCTGTAATCACACCGAGGTCATTATACAGGCGGGAAAACACCCGCAGCACATTGCCGTCCACGGCGGGCACGGGAAGTCCGAAGCTGATGGACGCGATGGCTCCGGCGGTGTACTCTCCGATGCCGGGCAGTGCACGCAGGGCGGCGTAGTCGGCGGGCAGCTGCCCGCCGTACTGTGCACAGACGAGCTTTGCGGCCTTTTGCAGGTTGCGCACCCGGCTGTAATAGCCCAGCCCTTCCCACAGCTTATGCAGCTTTTCCTCCCCGCAGGCGGCAAGCGCGGGGATATCCGGCAGCTCCTCCAGAAAGCGGTAGTAATACGGCAGCACCGCCGACACCCGGGTCTGCTGCAGCATCACCTCGCTGAGCCACACATGGTAGGGGGTGGGATCCTCCCGGAAGGGCAGACTGCGGCGGTTTTTGTAAAACCAGTCCAAGAGGGCAGGCGAAATATTTTCCACTTGTTTTGTGCTCCTTGTTGAAAAATGAAGAACAAGAAAGCCGCCGCAGAGGCGGCGGCTTTCTTTGATTACAGTATGCGCGCTTCTCAGAAGCCGTATGCGGTGCGGGGGAAGGGCAGCACGTCACGGATGTTCTGGATGCCGGTGAGGTACATGATCATACGCTCAAAGCCCAAGCCGTAGCCTGCGTGCTCCACGCCGCCGAACTTGCGCAGGTTCAGGTACCACTCGTAGTTGGTCTTGTCCATGCCCAGCTCGTCCATGCGGGCCACCAGCTTGCCGTAGTCCTCTTCACGCTGGCTGCCGCCGATCAGCTCGCCGATGCCGGGCACCAGCATATCTGCTGCGGCCACGGTCTTGCCGTCGGCGTTCTGCTTCATGTAGAAGCTCTTGATCTCCTTGGGGTAGTCGGTGACAAAGACCGGCTTTTTGTACACCACCTCGGTCAGGTAGCGCTCGTGCTCGGTCTGGATATCCACACCCCACTCCACGGGGTACTGGAACTTCTTGTTGTTCTTTTTCAGGATCTCAATGGCCTCGGTGTAGCTGATGCGGGCGAACTCGCTGTTTGCCACCAGCTCCAGACGCTCGACAAGACCCTTGTCGATGAACTGGTTGAAGAAGGCCATCTCGTCCGGGCAGTTGTCCAGCACATAGCGGATGACGTACTTGATCATAGCCTCGGCGTTGTCCATGTAGCCGTTCAGGTCGCAGAAGGCCATCTCCGGCTCGATCATCCAGAACTCCGCAGCGTGGCGGGTGGTAAAGCTCTTCTCGGCGCGGAAGGTGGGGCCGAAGGTGTACACCTTGCCAAAGGCCATAGCCATGGCCTCGGCTTCCAGCTGGCCGGAAACGGTCAGGTTGACCGGCTTTTCAAAGAAGTCCTTGCTGTAATCCACAGCGCCGTCCTCGGTCTTGGGCAGATTGTCCAGATCCAAGGTGGTCACACGGAACATCTCGCCGGCACCCTCACAGTCGGAGGCGGTGATCAGCGGAGAGTGGGCGTAGACAAAGCCGTTCTCCTGGAAGAACTTGTGGATGGCGTAGGCAGCCACGCTGCGCACGCGGAAAGCAGCGTTGAAGGTGTTGGTGCGGGGGCGCAGGGTGGGCATGGTGCGCAGATACTCCATGCTCATCTTCTTTTTCTGCAGGGGGTACTCGTCGGCGGGGCAGTCGCCCAAAATCTCCACGCTCTCGGCGTTCAGCTCAAAGGGCTGCTTTGCCTGCGGGGTGAGCACCAGCTTGCCCTTGATGCGCAGGCTGCTGTACAGACCGGTGTGGATGACTTCATCGTAGTTTGCCAGCTTACCGGCTTCCAGCACGACCTGCAGGGTCTTGAAGCAGCCGCCGTCCGACAGGGCGATGAAGCCGATGTTCTTGGAGTCGCGGATGTTCTTTGCCCAGCCGCAGACGGTGATCTCGGTGCCGTCTGCCGGGGTGTTCTTGAACAGCGAAAGGATCTCGGTACGTTCCATAGTAGTTCTCCTTTATAAACAAAAAAGACAGCTTTTGCCCTGAAAGTTCAGGGCGAACAAGCTGTCTTGTAATGTCCGCGGTGCCACCTGAATTACCGGAAGTGTCCGGTCGCTCACGCGCTCTTTTGTATAAGCGCTGTCCCTGTAACGCTGGACCTGCGGCGCACCTACTTAACGGCAGACGCGCTGCCGTGTTCAGTTTGCTGCTCCCGGGTGTTCGTTCACGCGGCGCACGGGCGCGGCTCTCAGCTGTGCCGCACTCTCTGGGCCGGACGGCCCGCGCTACTTTTCCCGTTCCTTGCATTTGTTGTTTTAAAATAGCACGTTGGCGGCATTTTGTCAACCTTACCGCGCGGCATCGGAGAAAATTCTGCGTTTTTTCTTGTCAGAACGCCTTTTCTCTGATAAAATGGGAAAAAGCGGTATTCCGCAAAAACAGATTCTGGAGGAGATCATGAAGCACACACACCGCATCATCCGTCTGCTGACCCTCGCTGTGGTCAGCTGCGCACTGGCAGCCCTGCTGAGCGGCTGCACCAAAGAGGAATTCATTGCCGGGTACAACGAGTTTTTGTTCGGCGACTGGTTCCCCTCTCCCCCAAGCGCCGGGGAGACCACCGCTGCGGAAGGTTCCGCATCGGGGGACTCCGGTCACGTCTACGCCGAGCCCAACCCCGAGTGCGACGCCAAGATCTCGTCGCTGATGAGCGAGCTGTACTCGCTGGAGTCCTCTGCACGGTCGGATGTCAGCAGTGCCATCCAGAGCGCAAAGGATGAATACCACGCTCTGCCCGCCTCTCAGCGGACCTTTGCCAATAAAGTCAGCATCGCCTACAAGCATCTTTCCTCGGTGGAGAGCACCTACGACAGTGCCGTCTCCTCGGTGGTCAGCGAGATGCGCAGTGTGCTGCGGGAGTATAACCAGCCCGAGACCGTGGCCGATCAGGCCTGGAGCTACTATCAGTCTGCCAAGAGCAGCATGATCTCCAGCCTTGGCGGCTGACCCTCAACTTAATAGTGCATCCGCGAGGCCCTGTGCTGCCAGATATCCGGCGTACAGGGCCTCATTTAAGTTGTTGCCGTGCCCGCCGATCTCGATCAGCAGACTGCCGGTGGTCAGGTCCTGATTATAGAACCGGTAGCTGAACAGCACCGGGCGGGTAAGTCCGGGGTATTTTGCCTCCATGCTGCGCTCCCACGCAGCGGCAAAACGCAGGTTCTGCCGCCATGCGGGCAGCTGCACGCTGGTGCCGTTGTCGCACCCGCAGATGATCATCACCTGCGCCGCCTGCCGTCCGTCTATGGTGCACACCGGGGCGCAGCGGGTGCCGTTTTCCCGCTCGATAGCGTCCCGGTGGACGTCCAGCACCACCTTGATGCTGGGGTACTGCGCCAGATACTGCTGCACCACCGCCCGGCTGTTGGCGTAGCTGCCGGTGTAGCTGGGGTAGTCGTTCAGGGTCTCGTCGTGCAGGGTGCAGATTCCCGCCGCATTGAGGGTATCGGCCATCACCCGCCCCACCGCGCACATATTGATGCTGCGGTCGGTGCTGCGGGCACCGTCCCCGGGGGTGAACCACAGCCCGGCAGAAAGGCGGTAGTCCTCGGTAGCGTGGGTGTGCATGATGAGCACCTGCGGCGCGGCGCTGTCCTTTTCGATGGCAAAGGGCAGGGGCTGCGCCGCCTCGGCGGCGACGTCTGCCGCCGTCTGCCGGGTGTTATTCTTGATGCTGCCCGCACCGCAAGGGATGTACTTTTCGCCGCTGCCCTGCCCGAACTGCTGCTCTGTCACCGCGCCTGCATCGGCAGGGCGGGCTTCGTCCGGCTGCAAGGCCACAAAATACTGCTCCACCCCGGTCTGCACCGGGGCGGCGGCCTCCTGCGCCGGAGAAGGTGCGGATGCAGCCTCCGCCGCGCTTTCCGCAGACGATTCTGCTACCCGGCTCTCCACGGCCTGCTGCCCCAGATGCAGCAGGGTCTGCGCAGCAGGCACCGGCGCTGCCAGAAAGGCCGCCAGCACCAGCGCGGCGCTGCGGGCAAAGATGCACAGGGCTGCAAACAGCACCGCAGCCTGCAAAAAGGGCACTGCCCTGCTCTGCCCCGCAGGCAGACGCCAAGGCTCTCTGCTGCGCATGGCAAGACCTCCTTTCTTCACCCCGTCAGCCAGCAGAGCTGCTGCACGGTAAGGCGGGGCTGCAAGGCGCGGTTGACGCTACCCGCCAGCAGGGCCGCGCCGTGGGCGATGACGCTGTCCAGCGCACGGGGCGTGACCACAAGGTCTGCGCCCTCCTGCGCTTGCATCAGGGTGGGGATGCCCGCCGCCACCACCGGCACGCCCAAGGTGTCCCGGGTCAGGTGGCGGGTGTGGTCGGCCTGCGCCGGGTAAAGTCCTGCGTCCGAAAACTGCACCGTGCGCCCCAGCCGCTGCCCCTCGGCGGAGCAGAGACTGTCCACGCAGACCACCGCCGCCGGGCGCAGCTGCCCCACCAGCGCCGCCGCCAGCTGCTGCAGGGAAAGCCCGGTGGCTGCCGCCACCCCGGGCGCAACGGCCGCTACCGGGCGCAACCCCCGCACCGGCGGGGCAGCGCCCGCGCCCATGGTGACAAGGATGCGCTGCACCGTGCGCGGGCCAAGGGCATCGGCGGTAATGCGGCGGTTGCCCACCCCCAGCACCAGCACCGGCCCTTCCGGCGGCAAAAGGGCGCGCAGCTCCCGGGCGCACACCTCAATGACGGCGGCGTCCCGCTCGTCCAGCACGCTGACGCTGGGCATTTCCAGCGTGACATACCTGCCCCGGGGGCGGCTGAGCCCCTCGCGGGTGATCTCCACCCTTGTCACCGTGACCCCACCGTGGCGGGCGGTGGCCAACCGCACCCCTGCGGGCAGCGGTTGCGCCGCTGCTGAAAACAGCTCGTCAGCCATATCCGTAGTACGCATTTTCCACACTCTCCGTTCCTTTTTGGGGCAAAAGCCCGCTTTCTTGCCGGAAAGTATGGGAAAAATAAAACTTTTCCAAACAAAAATCAAAAAAACGCTTGCGCTGGTACGCGAAATATGGTATCATAGGGTGCGCTGTTATAGGTAGCCAAGGAGGTGGAACGAATGCCTAACATCAAATCTCAGAAGGACCGCGTCGTGCAGGCTGCTGCAGAGCAGGCTCACAACAAGGCCATTAAGACCAACCTGAAAACAGTCGTCAAGAAGGCAGACGCTGCCATCGATGCGAATGCCGCTGACAAGGACGCAACCGTCCTGGCTGCTGTTTCCGCGATCGACAAGGCTCGCGCTAAGGGTGTCATCAAGAAGAACACCGCCAGCCGCAAGATCAGCCGTATGGCAAAGCGTGCTAACAAGAACGCTTGATCGCGCAGTTTGATTGACGAACAAAACCTCTGTGCCGGGTAACCGGCACAGGGGTTTTTGTTTTTTCCGCTGTTATGTCCCGCACAGCGCAGCAAGGCTTTGCCGCTGCACCGGTTCCAACAGCTGCTCCGGCGGCAACGGCTGCGGCGGCACCGCCATCCACCACACCACCCATGCGGCAGGCACGACCGCCGCCAGCGAAAGTCCCGGGTACAAAAGTGCCGGCTCGTGCAGCCACGGGCTGCCCGGCGGCAACACCAGCGCCGTGCACAGGCACAGCGCCGCCCACAGCTCCCACAATACGGTCTGTCCGCTGCGTTTCATGCGCCTCACCTCCGTTTTGCCCCCAGTTTACCAGCCGCCGGGCGCAAAATGTGGCGAAGCAGCGCGGACAAAACATCAGTTCTGGTCGTGGCTTTTGCCCACAAGGCTGCACACCACGCCGCAGACAAGGCTTGCGGTGATGCCCGCAGAAGCAGCGGTCAGCCCGCCGGTCAGGATGCCGAGGGCACCCTTTTCCGCCACGGCGGTGCGCACCCCCTTTGCCAGCAGATGCCCGAAGCCCAGCAGCGGCACGCTCGCCCCCGCACCGGCAAACTCTGCCAGCGGCGCATACAGCCCCGCCGCCGAGAGTACCACTCCCGCCACCACATAGCCGGTGAGGATGCGTGCCGGGGTCAGCTTTGTCAGGTCGATGAACAGCTGCCCCACCGCGCAGAGGACACCGCCCATTAAAAATGCCCACAGATAGTTCATTTCAGCTCTCCTTTTCCGGCGCGGTCAGCTCTACCAAGTGCGCCACCGCCGGGATGCTCTCCTTCTGCAAAAAGGTAGTCTGGCTCATCAGTGCCCCAGTGGCGATGAACAGCACCCGGCGGCTGCCACGGCGCAGCAGCTTTGGCAGGATATGCGCGCAGAGCACGGCGGCGCAGCAGCCCGCGCCCGAGCCGCCGCTTTTTACCCGCTGCTCCCCGGCATCGTAGAGCAGACAGCCGCAGTCCGCGTGGTTTTTTAGCAGCAGACCCTCTGCCGCCAACAGCTCCCGCAGCATCTGACTGCCCACCAGCCCAAGGTCGCCGGTATAGATGCAGTCAAAATCCCGCAGTTCTGCATGGGTATCGGCAAGATAATGCAGCAGCGTGGCGGCTGCTGCCGGTGCCATGGCTGCACCCATGTTGTTGATATCCTTGATGTTATAGTCCTGCACCCGCCCAAGGGTGGCAGCGGCAACGCCCACCCCCTGCCCTGCCGGACGCAGCAGGCAGCACCCGGCGGCGGTAGCCGTCCACTGCGCGGTAGGGGTGCGCACCGCGCCGTAGCTCAGCGGGGTGCGGAACTGACGCTCTGCCGCGCAGAAATGGCTGGAGGTCATGGCCAGCAGGTTCTGCGCCGCCCCGCTGCTGCACAGCGCCGCGCCCAGCGCCAGCGCCTCGGCCATGGTGCTGCATGCCCCGAACAGCCCCGCAAAGGGCACGCCCAGCTCCCGCAGCGCATAGCCGGAAGCGGTGCACTGCGCCTGCAAGTCCCCCGCCAGCGCAAGGTCCACCCGCTCTGCGGGCAGAGACGCTTTTTGCAGGCAGAGCCGTGCCGCCCGCAGCTGCAACTGCTTTTCGGCGGCCTCCCAGCTGCGCTGTCCCAGCCAGTTGTCGGTGGTCAGTTCGTCAAAGCCCGCCGCCAGCGGGCCCTCGCTCTCTTTTTTGCCGCCCACCGCCGCCTGTGCGGCGATGACCGGCGGGGTATGGAACAACAGGGTATCGCCCCGGCGCTCTGTCATAAAATTTTCTCCTTTTTTTCTACAAAAAATGCCCCGGCACGTGCTATACTGGTGCTGCGGCGCTGCAATATCCGGCGGGGCTGTTCCGTATTATAAAGCAGAGGCCCCCAGCAGCCAGAGCACAGCGCCGTACACCACCGCCGCCAGCGTACCGTACACGATGACCGGCCCGGCGATGAGGAATATCTTTGCGCCCGTGCCCGGCACCCGTCCCTCGGCCTTGAACTCAATGGCCGCGCTGACCACCGCGTTGGCAAAGCCGGTGATGGGTACCAGCGACCCCGCCCCGGCCTTTGCCGCCAGCTTCTGGTACCAGCCCAGCGTGGTCAGCACCGCCGAGAGCAAGATCAAAGTGCAGCTGGTCAGGGTGCCTGCCGCTTCGGCGTCCGCGCCCTGCCGCAGAAACAGCTGCCGCAGCCCTTCGCCCAGCAGGCAGATACCGCCGCCCACGCAGAACGCCCAAAGGCAGTCTGCCAGAAGCGGCGAATGCGGCCCCGCCTTCTGCACCCGGCGTGCGTATTCCTGCGCTGTCATCTTCATCTTCCCGCGCCCCCTTTTGCGGATAGTCTGCCCGGGGCGGCGGGTGCTTATCCTTTTTTGTGAAAGAAGGTAGATTCCATGCATTCTTCCCATCACCATAAACATCACGCCCGCCGTCTGCTCTGCCTGACGGCGCTGGCCTGCTTTGTGGCGGGCGGCACCGCCTACGCCTGCACCCGCAAAGCTGCGGTGCCGCAGCTGCCGGAGCTGCCCGCCGAGAGCCTTGCGCAGCCCGCCGAGAACGGCGCGCAGCAGAGCGTCCTTACCGCCGCACAGGCGCAGGCGCTGCTGGACGACCCCCGCATGATCCTTGTGAGCCGCACCCACCCGATAACGGAGGACTACCCCATCGAGACCAGGGAATGCGGCTCGGCTACCGCCATCAACAAGACTTTGCAGACCGAAGCCGCCGAGGCTTTTCTTTCCATGCAGGCCGCTGCCGCCAGGGACGGCGTGGATGTGCGGATGCAGAGCGGCTACCGCAGCGTCAGCTACCAGAAAAAGCTGTACGACAACAAGACCCAGTACTACCGCAACAAAGGTCTGAGCGAAGCCGCCGCCCGGGAAAAGGCCGCTGTCATCGTCAACCCGCCGGGCTGCTCGGAGCACAACTGCGGCCTTGCCGCCGACCTGAACAGCCCGGAGCACACCACCCTTGACACCGGCTTTGCCGACACCGCCGCTTTCCGCTGGCTGTGCGAGAACGCGGAGCAGTACGGCTTTATCCTGCGCTACCCCAAGGAAGCCGAAAGCGTGACCGGCATCACCTACGAGCCGTGGCACTGGCGCTATGTGGGCCCGGAAAACGCCGCCCTGCTCAACCAGAGCGGCCTGTGTCTGGAGGACGCCATCGCCGTTTTGCAGCGCATTGCCGCCGGGGAGACCGTGACCGGTTAAAATCCGATGAAAACTGCCGGAAAACCCTGCGGGGTGCGTTGCAATTTACCTGCTGTTATGGTAAGATAAATACAGTCTGCCCCGGTGCGCGATACCGCCCCGGGCTGTGACAGATGAATTCAACAAAAGAAGGAATATTTTATGATAAACCGCACAAAACTCTCTGTGATCGCCGTCAGCGCCGTGCTGGCTGTTGCCCTGACCGGCTGCGGCGGCAGCGCTTCTTCCGCACCGTCCTCCGTGTCCGGCGCCTCTGCCTCTGCACCGGCTTCCAGCACTGCCGCCCCGGCAGCGGATACCGCTGAAAACGGCACCGCCGATCTGGACAGCGCCGTGGAGACCCTGCTGGCTGCCAACCCCATCTCCAACCAGTTCGAGATCTCTGCCATGAACATCGAGTACGACTTCGGCCTGAAGGCGGAGGACGTAGCCGCCTACAAGGGCGTAAAGAGCAACGACAACGGCGACGCCGGCCTTGTGCTGGTGGTGGAAGCCGCTTCCGGCAAGGCACAGGACGTGGTGACCGCGCTGGAGAGCTACAAGCAGGATCAGGTGGCTTTCTACGGCAACTACGCCGAGTTTGCACAGGCACAGAGCAACGTGGAAAACGCCATCATCTCCTCCAAGGGTGACCGTGTGGTCATGGTGATTGCCTCCAACGAGTGCACCGCAGACCTGAACAGTGCTGTGGACAGCGCCCTGAACAGCTGAATCTGATCTTCTGAGCCGGTGCCATCTGCGGCATCGGCTTTTTTCAGTAGAAAGCCCCTGATGAGGGGTATTTCTGCTGAAGCTGCGCCCGCATCCGTCATGCCACCTTCCCCCGGCCGGGGGAAGGCTGAGTCTGTAATTCCGTGTAAAAAAGGAGGCTGACCCCTTGGTTTTCAGCACCATCATCTTCCTGTTTCGTTTTCTGCCCATCACGCTGGCGCTGTACTATCTTGCCCCCGCAAAACTGAAAAACACCGTGCTGTTTTTGTGCAGTCTGGTGTTCTACTGCTGGGGCGAGGTGCGCTTTTTCCCGGTCATGGTGGCGCTTATCCTCATCAACTATCTCAGCGGCCTTGCCATCGAACATTTTGATGCAAAGCCCGCGCTGCGCCGCTTCTTTCTGCTGGTGGCGCTCATTGGCAGCTTAGGGATGCTGTTCTACTTCAAGTACGCAAACTTTGTGCTGCGCAGCGCCAACGCCCTGCTGGGCACCGCTTTTGCCGAAATTCAAGGCATCGGCACCCTGCCGCTGGGCATCAGCTTCTACACCTTCCAGACCCTTTCCTACTCCATCGACGTCTACCGCCGGGATGTAAAAGCCGAGCGCAACATCGTCGATTTCGGCGCTTATGTGGTCATGTTCCCGCAGCTCATCGCGGGGCCCATCGTCAAGTACCGGGACGTCTCCGACCAGCTGCACGTCTACAAGCACCGCTATAATTTAAAGCAGATTGAAGAGGGCATGACCCTGTTCACCTTCGGTCTTGCCAAAAAGGTGCTGCTGGCGGACGCCGTGGGCGCGCTGTGGACAGACATTATCGGGGTAGCCGACAGCCCCTCCACCACCTTTGTGGGTCTGGCAAACGCTTCCACCCCGCTGGTGTGGCTGGGCATCATCGCATACAGCTTACAGCTGTACTTCGATTTCTCCGGCTACTCCCTCATGGGCATCGGCATGGGCAAGATGCTGGGCTTCGATTTCCCCGCAAACTTCAACTACCCCTATATCTCCGCCTCCATCACCGAGTTCTGGCGGCGCTGGCACATGACCCTGTCCGGCTGGTTCCGGGAGTATGTGTATATCCCGCTGGGCGGCAACCGCAAGGGGCTCAAGCGGCAGATCTTGAACCTGTTCATCGTGGAGCTGCTCACCGGCATCTGGCACGGCGCGAACTGGAACTTTATCTGCTGGGGTCTTTACTACTTTGTGCTGCTGGCAGCTGAAAAGCTGTTCTTGCTGCCCTACCTGAAAAAGGGTAAGGTGTGGCCGCATTTCTACACCCTGTTCCTCGTGGTGGTAGGCTGGGCAATGTTCGTGGGCAACGACACCGGCGTGTCCTTCGGGCTGCTGTTCCAGAAGCTCTTTATCCCCTCCGGCGGGGTGTCGCCGCTGTATTTCCTGCGGAATTACGGCGTGCTGCTGGCGGTAAGCGTGGTGTGCTGCACCCCGCTGATCGAAAAGCTGTGGGATGTGCTGCGCAAGAACGTGGTCACCCGCTGCGCCGCCATCCTGACGCTGCTGGTGGTCTCCACCGCCTATGTGGTGGGCAGCACCAACAGCCCGTTCCTGTATTTTAACTTTTAAGGAGGCGGGAAGATGTCCAAACACGAGAAAAAGACCTCCTCCCTTTTGCACTACCCGGTGCTGGTGGTGTTCAGCCTGTTTTTCATCGGGCTGTTCGCGCTGGATATGGTCACCCCGGATCGCAGTTACAGCGAGCTGGAAAACACCACCCTGAGCCAGCGCCCGGCGCTGACCCAGTTCACCGCCAAGGGGCTGAACAGCTACTTTACCGCCTACACCAAATACGTCAAGGATCAGGTGGCGGGGCGTGACCAGTGGATCAGCCTGCAGAGCGTGGTGGAGACCACCCTGCTGCAAAAGCAGCAGAACGGCGGCATTCTGCTGGGCAAGGAGCACATGATGTTCCCCCGCACCTACGGGCTGCTTTCCAGCGAGGAGCGCACCCTGCCCAAAAACACCGCAGCGCTCACCAGCCTGTGCCAGCGCTACCCGGGCAAGGTGAATGTGCTGCTGGCACCCGCTGCCAGCGATATCTATAAAGAAAACGTGCCCGCAAACGCCCCCCTGCTGGACGAGGACGGCTACCTTGACCAGCTTTCCGCTGCGGTGCAGGCGGCCGGCGGCAGCTTTGTGGACGTGCGTCCCACCCTTACCGCCCACAAGAGCGAGTATATCTACTACCGCACCGACCACCACTGGACGAGCCTTGGTGCCTACTACGCTTACAGCCAGCTGTGCCAGACCCTTGGCCTTACCCCCTTTGATACCGCCGCCCACACTGCGCTGACTGCCGACGGCTTTTACGGCACCCACTACGCCAAGGCGCGCACATGGAACGCCGTGCCGGACGTGATCACCTACTACGACCTTGCCAACACCCTGACGGTATGGAACGTAACGGCGGCAGGCCAGCCCACCGAGGGGCAGACCACCGGCCTGTACGACACAGAGAAGCTCTCCGTTTATGATAAATACGCCATGTTCCTGCACGGCAACAACGGTTTAAGCCGGGTGCAGGGCAACGGCAGCGGGCGCATCCTTGTCATCAAGGACAGCTACGCCAACTGCTTTGTACCCTACCTGACCGCCAACTACGCCGACATTGACGTGGTGGATTTCCGCAACTACAACTACGGCTTGGACAAGCTGATCGCCGATAACGGCTACGACCAGATCCTTGTGCTGTACAACTTTGACAGCTTCAAGAGCGACCCCTACCTCTACCGCGCCGGAGTACAGGGGTAAACAGCCAAAAGCCTAAATTATTGCAGTCTATTTTCACAAATTTATAGCCGCAATTTCATGCGTCCCGCCAGTTTTTGCACAGATGTGCCAAAACCCCTTGATAAAATCCGACCACTGTTGTAGAATGGCCATATAGAGAACAATGCTCTATCAGCCTTTGGGTATAGACGCCGGGGGATCGGGATGCAATGCGGCATTTCCCTTTGACAAAGGAGTATTGATGATGAAAAAGATGAATTATCCCGCAGATTATGCGGTACTTTCCAACGAAGAAATGACCTATACCACCGGCGGCGGCGCAGTGGATGATGCTGCCAGTCTCGCCACTACTGCCGCAACGGTCGTAGGTGCTGTGGTGCTGGCCTCCAGCTACATCTGGGGCATCAAGCAGGCACGCACATGGCTGCAGCAGGACGGCAACAAGGACGGCAACTTCTTTACCGTGATGGGCCGCGCCACCGATGCCCTTGCCGCCGATATGGGCAAATCCGCCGGCAACTTTGTGCGGGATGCCGTTTCCACCACCATGGTGGTGGCACTGGCTCCCCTGAGCGCCATTCTGCTGGTCGTGCGCTGAGACCCTTTATTCAGAAAAAGCGGTGCGTTTTTGGGTGCACCGTTTTGGATAGCTTTGTTTCAAAAGGAGTGTTATTATGGAAAAAATGATGATGCCCGCGTATTACAACGTCCTGTCCACTGAGGAAATGACCTACACCGAAGGCGGCGCTACTGCTACCATGTCTGAGGCTCTGCTGTGCTGGCTGATTCCTCCGTACGGCTGGTTCAAAGGCGTGACCGCTGTCCGCGACTACCGCCGTAAGAACCCCAACACTTGGATGGAGAAGGGTCTGGATGCTCTGGCTACTGATATGGAGAAGAGCACTGCCAACACCATCCGCGACCTCGCCTGCGCTGCATGGTTCGTCACTTCAACCGCTTCTGGTGTCGGTCTGGTCATCAACGCAGCGATCATCCTGCTCTGATCCATCTTATCTCATAAGACCGGCTCGGAGTACACCAAAGAACAAAGCAGGCGGAGGCGCTGCCCGAAAGGGCAGCGCCTCCGCTGTTTTTGTAGGATTCACACGCAAAAAACGGCGGCACGCTCCGATGGAACGCGCCGCCGTTTGGTTTTTATGCGTTGAACATATCCTTCAGCTTTTTGAAGAAGCCCTTACGCTTTTCGTAGTTTTCTTCTTTCAAAGTGCCCTCAAATTTTTTCAGGGCATCGCGCTGCGCCTTGTTCAGCTTTTTGGGGATCTCCACCTCGCACTTGACGTACATATCGCCGCGGCCGCGGCCGTTCAGGTACTGGATCCCCTTGCCGCGCAGGCGGAAGGTGGTGCCGCTCTGGGTGCCCTCGGGCACGGTGTACTCCACCTTGCCGTCAATGGAGGGCACGGTGACGCTGTCGCCCAGCACCGCCTGACTGTAAGTGATGGGCACGGTGACCCACACATCGTAGCCATCGCGCTGGAACACCTCGCTGGGGCGCACGGTGACCATGACGATGACGTCACCGGCGGGGCCGCCGTTGGTACCGGCATCGCCCATGCCGCGCAGTGCAAAGCTCTGGTCGTCGTCGATGCCCATGGGGATGGACACCTCCAGCGTCTTTTTAGTAGCCACCTTGCCGCTGCCGTGGCAGACCTTGCAGGGGTTCTTTACCAGCTTGCCCTTGCCGCCGCAGCGGGAGCAGGGCTGCTGGGTCTGCATCACGCCAAAGGGGGTGCGCTGCTGGCGGATGACAAAGCCGCGTCCGCCGCAGTCCGGGCAGGTCTCGGGGCTAGTACCAGCGGCGCAGCCGGAGCCGTGGCACTCAGTACACTCCTGCTGACGGGTGATGGTGATGTTCTTCTTGCAGCCGTGCACGGCCTCGTCAAAACTCAGGGTGATGCGCACCCGGATGTCCTGCCCCTTGCGGGGGGCGTTGGGGTTTGCCTGACGAGACGAGCCGCCGAAGCCGCCAAAGCCGCCGCCGAAGATATCGCCAAAGATGTCGCCCAGATCCACACCGTCGCCGCCAAAACCGCTAAAGCCGCCGGGGCCGCCGCCGTTCTGTGCTGCATAAGTGGGGTCAACACCGGCAAAGCCGTACTGGTCGTACAGCTGGCGCTTCTTCGGGTCCGAAAGCACCTCGTTTGCCTCGTTGATCTCCTTGAACTTTGCCTCGGCGTCCTTATCGCCGGGGTTATAGTCCGGGTGGTACTTCATGGCAAGCTTGCGGTATGCCTTTTTGATCTCGGCATCGCTTGCGCCCTTGGATACCCCCAGCACTTCGTAATAATCACGCTTTTCCTGTGCCATATCCACTCACCTCTCCAACCTCTCCCGTCACGGTCTGTCTCCGCCGAAACCCTCTCAGGCGCTGCCGCGCCAGCTCCCCCGAGGGGGGAGCTTAGACCGAGAAGGGAAACTTGTCCTCACCGCCAAAAGCTCGCCCATAGGGAGAGCTGGCATTGCGAAGCAATGACTGAGAGGGTTTACATTCTATAAACCAGCAAGAGCCGCTCCGGCCTAAACCGGAGCGGCTTTTACTCTATTGCGCGTGTGCCCGCCGGTTTGGCCGGACACAGCGCTTTGTGTCAAACTTAGACTTCCTTGAAGTCGGCATCCACAACGCCGTCATCGTTGGGCTTTTCGTTGGTTGCGCCTGCGTCAGCACCGGGCTGTGCACCGGCGGCCTGCTGTGCGGCAGCGGCTGCCTGATACATCTTCTCGAACACCTGGCTCAGGGCTTCCTGCTTTGCCTTGATGTCGTCCACGTTGCCGGACTGGACAGCGGTCTTGAGGTCGGCCAGCTTTGCCTCGGCATCGCTCTTCACGTCTGCGGGCAGCTTGTCGCCGTTCTCCTTCAGCATCTTCTCGGTCTGGAACACCATCTGGTCGGCACCGTTGCGGATATCGACCTCTTCACGCTTCTTCTTATCGTCGGCAGCAAACTGCTCAGCTTCCTTCACAGCCTTGTCGATGTCCTCCTTGGACATATTGGTGGAAGCGGTGATGGTGATATTCTGCTCCTTGCCGGTGCCCAGATCCTTGGCGCTGACCTTCACGATGCCGTTGGCATCGATATCGAAGGTAACTTCGATCTGAGGCACGCCACGGGGAGCCGGAGCAATGCCGTCCAGATGGAACACACCCAGACTCTTGTTGTCGCGGGCAAACTCACGCTCGCCCTGCAGCACGTTGACCTCAACAGAGGGCTGGTTGTCGGCTGCGGTGGAGAACACCTGGCTCTTGTGGGTGGGGATGGTGGTGTTGCGGTCGATGATCTTGGTGCACACGCCGCCCAGGGTCTCAATGCCGAGGCTCAGCGGGGTGACATCCAGCAGCAGCAGACCCTTCTTCTCGCCGTTCAGAACGCCGCCCTGAATAGCAGCACCGACAGCCACGCACTCATCGGGGTTGATGCCCTTGAAGGGCTCACAGTTCAGTTCCTTCTTCACGGCGTCGTAGACAGCGGGGATACGAGTGGAACCACCGACCATCAGCACCTTCTTCAGGTCGGAAGCGCGCAGACCTGCATCCTGCAGAGCCTTGCGCACAGGGGTCATGGTGCGATCCACCAGATCAGCGGTCAGCTCGTTGAACTTTGCGCGGGTCAGGGTCATATCCAAGTGCTTGGGGCCGGTAGCATCGGCAGTGATGAAGGGCAGGTTGATCTGGCTGCTCATTGCGCTGGACAGCTCGATCTTAGCCTTCTCGGCAGCTTCCTTCAAGCGCTGTGCAGCCATCTTGTCCTTGCGCAGGTCGATGCCGTTCTCGGTCTGGAAAGCGTCTGCCATCCAGTCGATGATGCGCTGGTCGAAGTCATCGCCGCCCAGATGGGTATCACCGTTGGTGGCCAGAACCTCGGTAACGCCATCGCCCATCTCGATGATGGACACATCGAAGGTGCCGCCGCCCAGATCGTAAACCATGATCTTCTGGTCGTCCTCTTTATCCACACCGTAAGCCAGAGCAGCTGCGGTGGGCTCGTTGATGATACGGCGGACGTTCAGGCCGGCAATGGTGCCTGCGTCCTTGGTGGCCTGACGCTGGCTGTCGTTGAAGTAGGCAGGCACAGTGATGACAGCCTCGGTGACGGTCTCGCCCAGATAAGCCTCGGCGTCAGCCTTCAGCTTCTGCAGGATCATAGCGCTGACCTGCTGGGGAGTGTACTCCTTGCCGTTCAGGGTCACCTTGTGGTCGGTGCCCATCTGACGCTTGATGGAAGAAACGGTGTTGTCGGGGTTGGTGATAGCCTGACGCTTTGCAACCTGACCTACCAGACGGTCGCCGGTCTTGGTGAAGCCGACAACGGACGGGGTGGTGCGGGCACCCTCAGAGTTGGCGATAACAACGGGCTCGCCGCCCTCCATAACAGCTACGCAGCTGTTGGTAGTACCAAGGTCGATACCAATAATCTTACTCATAATGAAATCTCCTCTCGAAAGAACAAATCTTGTTTATATGATGCTTATGATGATGTCAAGCGGATGTTATTGCAAACTCCCTTGCGGGAGGTTCGGCTTGTTTATTCGGCCACCACAACGGTTGCATGGCGGATGATCTTGTCACCCAGCTTGTAACCCTTCTGGAAAACGGTGACCACCGTGCCGCTCTCCTGCCCGTCCGGGGCGGGGATCTGCTGCACAGCATTCATAAAGTTGGGGTCAAAGGGCTTGCCCAGCACCTCGATCTCCTCCACATGGAGGGCTTCCAGTGCCTTTGCCGCTTTATCCAGCGTCATGACCACGCCCTTTTTGTAGTTCTCATCGGTGGTGGGGGCGTTGGCAGCCATATCCAGCGTATCCAGAATGGGGATGATCTTTTCCACTGCATGGGAAACACCGTCGCCAAACTTCTGGTCGGCTTCGCGGGTGGAGCGCTTGCGGTAGTTGTCGTACTCGGCAGCCATGCGCAGCAGCTGATCCTTGGCCTGTGCAGCGTTCTTTTCCGCTGCATCCAGCTTTGCCTTAACGGCTTCCATCTCCCGGGCCTTCTTGTTGAACCAGCCGCCGTCCTTCTTCTTGTCCTCTTCGGTGGCAGCTTCGGCAGCAGCCTGTTCGGGCGCTGCGGCAGCGGTCTTTTCCTCGGGGGCAGTCTCCGGCTGCTCGGTCTCGGGCACCGTGTTCTTTGCTTCTTCGCTCATTCCAGATCCTCCTTATAGATCACAGTCCGCCGTGGTACGGCAGCCTGCGGGGTGTCTTTTCGTTTGCCGCTCATGCCCTCGCCAAGCTGGTCTGCAAACTCGTGCAGCAGGGGCATCAGCTTCTGGAAGGGCATCCGGGTGGGGCCGATCAGGGCAATGGAGCCCCACAGCCCGCCGCCTACCAGATACCGGTCGCTCACGATGCACAGCCCGGGGATCTGCGGTTCCAGATCCTCGCCCAGCAGCACGCTTTCGCTGCGGTTTTCCGGGGGTGCGATCAGGCTTGCGGCCTGTTCCTCGTCGTTCAGCAGGGTAAGGATATCACCCACCCGGCCGTCCAGCTGCGGCCAGTCCAGCAGGTACTGCTCGCCGCCCAGAAATACATGGGGCTTTACGCTGTCCTGCAAAATTGCGGCTGCGGCGCTGACCACCGGCACAAGTTCCGGTGCGATCTGGCCGCACAGCTCGCTGAGCATCCGGGTGGAAAGATCCACCGGTGCCACAAAGGTAAGGTTGCGGTTGAGCAGCGCCGCAAGGGCAGCTGCATTTTCCCGGGAAAGCCCGGTGCGTACCCGCGCCACCCGGGTGCGGACGTAACCGGCGGTGGTCACAGCCAGCACAGCGGCTGCGCTGCGGCCCACCTGCACCACCTCGTAATGGGCGATGCACAGATCCTCGGCGCAGGGGGTGCTGACGGCGGCGGTGCAGCCGCTGATAGCGGCCAGCGCCTTGGCAGCGCCCTGTGCCAGCTTTTCCGGCTCGTGGTCAAGGCTGGCGAACACCGCATCCACCCGGGCGCGGGTAACACGGTCCAGCGGCTGATCGTCGGTCAGCAGATTGTCCAGATAATACCGGTAGCCCTTGGCGCTGGGCACACGCCCCGCGCTGGTGTGGGGCTGCTCCAGCAGGCCCAGCTTTGTCAGCGCCGCCATCTCGTTGCGCAGCGTTGCGCTGGACACTGCCATATCAAAGTAGTTTGCCAGCACGCTGCTGCCCACCGGCTCGCCCTCAAGGCCATACAGCGCCACGATTGCCTGCAAGACCCGTTGCTTGCGTGCATCCATCGTCATAGCGCCTGCCTCCTTTTTGTATCGCTTTTGTTTGTTTAGCACTCCTTGTTCCTGAGTGCTAAGACCATTATAACCGTTTTTGCCCTGCTGTCAAGCCCTTTGCAAAAATGTTTATAAAGATTCATAATTCTGTCATAAAGGGGGTGTGAACTCCCTCAGTCAAAGCCTACGGCTTTGCCAGCTCCCTCGGGGAGGGAGCCTTTGGCATGGTGGCACAGTTTCCGGCTCAAGCGCAAAGTTTGCGGGCGTGCCCGCTCCCCCTTGGGGGAGCTGTCGCGCAGCGACTGAGGGGCTATAAATGGAGAAGCGAAAAAAGCGTTAAAGCGATAGCGCCGACTGGCGCAGCGCTAGCTTTTTTGTGCTTCGACTTCTTCTTTAGGATTGTCAAGGGCGAGCAGCCCTTGGCCCGTTGCGGGGTGGGTGGAGTCCAGAGGTAGGGAGGGGGGAGTCGGAACACCCCTCCCTGCCTCTGGCCCAGCGGAGCGTCCCTGCACGCTGAAGGCAGGCAGAAAGTCACCCCGCAAAGCGCACACTTTTCTGGTTCTCTTTTGGTGTCAAAAGAGAACATCCCCGGGCAGCAGTGTTTTAGTTTCCCCTCTTTTTCAGCCATTCGCGCAGTTTTAACCCCCATTCGCGCAGAATTTCTTTTGTTTTTGCCCAATTTGTGGTATATTTATAGTAACGACACCCCGTATAAAACCCACACGAAAGGAGCGAAATTTTATGAAAGCCAAACGCATTGTAAGCATCCTGCTGACCGGCAGTATGCTGCTGTCCCTGCTGCCGGTGTCTGCACTGGCAGCCACCCCGGTGTTCGATGCACCCGCCCAGACCACGGCCAAAAAGGCTGCACCCCTTGTACAGGAGGCCGACGCCTCCCGCAGCACCGAGGAGGAAGCCGCCACCCGCAGCAGCCGTGATCTGGACGCAGAGAACGGCACCGCCGAAAGCATTACTACCATCCAGCTGAACGCCGCTGGCAAGCCTGCAAGCGAGGGTGACTTTGGCAATTGGTACTACAGTGCTGCCTCCGGTTGCCAGCTGGACACTGGCGTTTTTGCCCTGCAGCCCTCCTCGGAGCCCGAGGCAGAAAGCGCATTGAAGGCACGCCTTTTCCGCATTGGAGATAACGCCGAGCTAGTCCGCGGCACCGTCGGCTGTGAAACCAACAATTACGGCACCATCTTCGACGGCATCTTCCAAGGGAAGGTGGCTAACTTCCGAACCATCTCCAACGGTACCTTCCAAAGGGAGGTGAACAACTACAGAACCATCTCCGGCGGCACCTTCCAAGCGGATGTGGATAACAACGGCACCATCTCCAACGGTACCTTCCAAAGGGTGGTGTTCAACAACGACACCATCTCCGGAGGCAGCTTCCTGGGGGATATGAACAACTGGGGCACCATATCCGGCGGCATCTTCCTGGGGGGGTACAACTACCAAACCATCTCCGGCGGCACCTTCCAAGGGATGGTGGGCAACACCGGCACCATCTCCGGCGGTACCTTCCAAGAGAATGTGTACAACCACGGCACCATCTCCAACGGTACCTTCCAAGGGGAGGTGTACAACTACCAAACCATCTCCGACGGCATCTTTAAGAAAGCTGTCGAGGTATACGCCTCCGGCGGAAATGCCACGATCGAGGGCGGAACCTTTGAAAAGAGTATGACGCTCATGAATGATGACGCTTCCATCACCATCAGCGACGGTCTGTTTGACGGCGAGGTTTTCACCGGAATATGTCGCTTCCCGCTTTCCATCAGCGGCGGCCTGTTTACCAAAGCTGTGGATGTAAGCCACGTCAACAACCCGACCGATCTTTCTATCACCGGCGGCTATTTTGTAAGCGAGCCCACTGTGCCGAACGGCAGCGACATCGCCTTTACCTCTGTGAGCGATCAGAATGGCAGACACTTCCAAGTGCCTGTAAATAAAGGCTGGTCTGACGGCTACGAAACGCTTCATGTGCCCCACGGTATATCTGAGCGGCAGGCAAACCCCATTACCGTAAAGACCGATACTGCACTGACCGACTGCCTTGCAGACGGCGAATCCATTATGGGAACCGATAAAGTCCGGAAAAACAATGACGGCAGTTACACCATTGAAGTGTATCAACCGGAGTCCATCGTGCTGGTGACCGAGAAGCCCGCGCCGCCCACACCGGACGAACCCGGCGACGAGATCGACCCGGGCTTCTCCTCCGGCGCAGCCGCACTTGGCATCGTGCTGGGCACTGCGGGTCTGGGTTATATCACCTATGCTCACATCTCTTCCCTGTACCTGTACTATACCCTGCCGGGCGGCTTTATCCCCTCCACCCGTCAGGAGCTGGCAAACGTCCTGTGGACGACTGCCGGCAAGCCCGACCCTGTAAGCACCGCACTGTATACCGATATCCCCGCTGACGCTATCGAGCAGCAGAAGGCCGCCCGCTGGTGCGTGGAGCAGGGTCTGCTCTCCGACTACGGCGCAACCTTCGGCCCGGACACCAAGGTGACCAATGCCCGCATCATCCGCGCATGGAACAGCCTGAAAAAGGTGCCTGTGCCCATCACAAACTAATCATCCTCACATTCATCCTTTCATGTACACCGCCGCCCGGCTTGCTTTCACAGGCCGGGCGGCGGTGTTTTCACTCCTCCATCTGCTTTGCCAGAAAGGCCGCTGCCACTGCAACCGCCTTGCACTGGGCGTCCTCCGGGCAGGCGGTGCGGTCCTCGGTCAGTAAGCCCACCGCGCCGGTCACGTCCCCGCCCGCCAGTACCGGTGCGGCGCATAGCAGCACCCGGGGTGCACCCTCGCAGGGCAGCAGGGTCTTTTCCGGTGCGCCGGGGCTCTGGTAGGGCTTGCGGGCTTCCATCAGCTTTTCCAGCGGCTGGCTGATGCTGCGGTCGGTCAGCTCCCGCCGCCCGCTGCCGCTGACCGCCAGAATGCGGTCCCTGTCGCACACAAAGGCGGTCAGCGCAAACTGGCGGCTGAGCACCTCTGCCAGCTGGGCGGCAAGGGTGTTCACCTCGCCCATGGGCGAGTACTTTTTAAAGATCACTTCCCCGTCGCCGGTGGTAAAGATCTCCAGCGGGTCGCCCCGCCGGATGCGCTGGGTGCGGCGGATCTCCTTTGGGATCACCACCCTGCCAAGCTCGTCGATGCGGCGCACGATACCGGTTGCTTTCATTATTTTGCCCTCCTTGCGGTTTCCTTTGTATGTAGTATCTGTCAGCGGCGGCAAATTATACCGGCAGCACATTTTTTGCTTTGCCCGCCGCATTGCGTTCCGGGCGGGGTTCTGCTACAATAAATAGGAATAAACCCAAAGAAAGCAGGTGTCCGCATGGCACACATCCTTATTCTGGGCGGCGGTGCCGCCGGACTGGCCGCTGCGCTGGCGGCTGCACAGGCCGCGCCCGCTGCCCGCGTCACGGTGCTGGAGCGCAACCCCAAGGTGGGCAAAAAGCTGCTGGCTACCGGCAACGGCCGCTGCAATCTGGACAACACCGCCATTGCGCCGGAAAAGTACTTCACCGCCGACCCCGCCGCGCTGCGTCCTTTGCTGGCGGCGGTGGATGCCGCCGCGCCGCTGGCGTGGTTCGGGCAGCTGGGGCTGTACACCCGCACCGATGAGGCCGGGCGGGTGTACCCCTATTCCAATCAGGCGGCAGACGTGCTGGCGCTGCTGGAGCTGCATTTGCAGCGGCACACCGTACAGCTGCGCACCGGCTGCACGGTAAGCACCCTGCGGCAGAGCAAGGGCGGCTACGCGGTGCAGTTTACAAACGCCGAGGGCGGCACCGAAAACCTGCGGGCAGATGCCGTTATCTGCGCCATGGGCGGCGCCGCCGGGCCGCAGTTCGGCACAGACGGCTTCGGCACCCGCTTTGCCGCCGACTGCGGCGGGCAGATGCGCCCGCTTTACCCCTGCCTGACCGCCCTGCAATGCGCAAAGCCAAACAAGAGCCTTGCGGGCATCCGCGCCAAAGCCGCCGCCCGCCTGCTGGACGGTGACCGGGTATTGGCTGAAGAAATGGGCGAGGTGCAGTTTACCGACTACGGGCTTTCCGGCATCTGCATCATGCAGCTGTCCGGCCTGCTTGCCCCCGGGCGCAGGCTGAGAGACCCTGTCGTGGAACTTGACCTGTTCCCGGAGCTGAGCGAGATGGACCTGACCCGTCTGCTTGCCCGGCACGCCATCCAAACTGCATCCGACACCCTTGCCGGGTTCTGGACAGGGCTGTTGAACGTCAAGCTGGGCTACGCCCTCTGGGAAGCTGCCAATATGCCCAACAACCGCTCGGTCAAGCAGATGCAGCCCCTTGCCCACACCGCCAAGCACTGGCGGTTCGAGGGGCTTGCCCCCTGCGGCTGGCGGCAGGCGCAGACCACCGGCGGCGGGCTTGCCCTGACCGAGGTGGAACCGACCTTCCAGTTCAAGGGCTGTCCGGGGCTGTACTTTGTGGGGGAAACGCTGGACTGCGCCGGAAGCTGCGGCGGCTTCAACCTGCACTGGGCGTTCGGCAGCGGCCTTGCCGCCGGGCGGGACGCCGCAAAGCACCTTTGCAGCCGAAAACGGTAACAAAAAAGGGATCCTGAAGCGCCAGCTGGCGCTTCAGGATCCCTTTTTATTTTTACTCGCCCTTGGAAAGCAGCTTTGCACGCTCCAGTGCGGGGCGCAGTGCCAGATACAGCACCACGGCGCAGGCAGTGGAAGCCACACTGTTCACAAAGGTGACGCCGCCGGCGATTTTGGTCAGCGCCTGTGCCACGGTGTACTCCTGCCCAAAGATGTACACGTTGCGGAAGTAGCCAAGGAAGGGGTCGGTGAACACGTTCAGCAGCAGACCGGAACCCGCAGAGACGATCACCTTGACCAGATACCCGGCGCTGTGACGATTCTGATCCCGCAGCTTGAACACCTTATGTGCCACGGCACCGCAGGTGATGCCGATGATGAACTTGAGCACAAAGGTGGTAATAGCGTAGCCCGGGTCACCGGCAAGGATATCCGCCAGCGCCAGACCGATGGCACCCGCCAGACCGCCGGATACACCGTCCAGCAGCAGCGCCGTCAGGGCAGTAAAGGTATTGCCCAGATGGAACGAGGAGCCGCCGTAGAACGGGATGCGGAAGAACAGGTAGGCCACCAGGCTCAGCGCAGCCATCACGCCGGTAAGCGCCAGCTCGTGCACCGTAAAGCGGCGCTTGTACAGCACACTGAAAAACAGGATCAGGATAACGACGACTGCCAGCAGCAGCCACATTGCAGTAGTAGACATGATACTTTCCCTCCAATCGCGCCGATAACCCCACAAAACCACTTGACATTTGGGTGTCCGGCGGGTATGCTCCTATTATACGCAGAACTGACCCCATGAAAATACCCAGAATAAAGTTTTTTTATGGGGTCAGTTTGACGCAATGCCCAGATGGGAGGGACATTCTATGGTACATCTGACCACGGCACTGGACCCGGCTTCGGCGGTGCCGCTGTACGAGCAGCTCTACCGCAGCCTTGCCGCCGAGATGCGGGCGGGCACTCTGACGGCGGGCACCCGGATGCCCGGCAAGCGGCGGCTGGCGGCAGAGCTGTCGGTCTCGGTGAACACGGTGGACACCGCCTACCAGATGCTGGCAGCCGAGGGCTACCTGACCGCCCGGGAGCGCAGCGGCTTCACGGTGCAGGAGTATCTTGCCCTGCCGCAGGGGGTGCAGCCGCCCGCCGCGCCCTCTGCGCCGGCGGCAGAGCACCCCGCCGACACCGCCCCGCCGGTACAGTTCGATTTATCCACCCGAGGCGTGGACCCGGGGCTGTTCCCCTTCCGCACATGGGCGCGGCTGCAAAAGGAACTGCTGTACTCCGCGCCGGAGCTGCTCACCCCCGGGGATGCCCGGGGCGACGCTGCTCTGCGGCAGGCGCTGGCAGAGTATCTGGCCGAGTACCGGGGCGTGCAGTGCGACCCGGAGCAGCTGGTGGTGGGCGCAGGACTGGAATATCTGCTGGGGCTGCTGGCACCGCTGCTGCCCGGCCCTGCTGCCGTGGAGACTCCCGGCTACCCCCGCGCCCGGCAGGTGCTGGAAAACAACGGCGTGTCCTGCCGCTGCCTGCCGGTGGACGCGGATGGGCTGTCGCTGACAGCCCTTTCTGCCAGCGATGCGGCGGTGTGCTACGTCACCCCCAGCCACCAGTTCCCCACCGGGGTCACCATGCCCGCCGGACGCCGGGCCGAGCTGCTGCACTGGGCAGCCCGCGCCCCGGGACGGCGGTACATCATAGAGGACGACTACGACTCCGAGTTCCGTTTTGACACCCGCCCGCTGCCCAGTTTGCAGGGCATGGCGGGCGCAGACGGCCCGGTGGTGTACCTGTCCACCTGCTCCCGCAGCCTTGCCCCGGGCATCCGCATCGCCTACATGGTACTGCCCCGGCAGCTGCTGGGCGCGTGGCAGGCCAAGTACCGGCTGTACTCCGGCACGGTGGGACGGTTTGAGCAGCAGACGCTGGCGCGCTTTATCACCGGGGGGTATTTCACCCGGCACCTAGCGCGAGAGCGCACCGCCTACAAAGCCCGCCGGGATGCGCTGGTGGCCGCGCTGCGCACCTCCTTTGCGCCGGAAGAGCTGACCCTTGCGGGGCTGCACACCGGCCTGCACCTGCTGGCACAGCTGAAAGACCCGCCGCCGGACGCCGCCCTGCGGGCTGCTGCCCGGCAGTATGGGGTGCGCTGTTCCCTGCTGAGCGACTACGACCTGACCGGCACGGCACACTCTGCCGCCGGGACGCTGGTGCTGGGTTATGGCTCACTGCCGGACGCGGACTGCGCCGCCGCCGGTGAGAGGTTGAAAAAGCTCTGCACCGCCGCCCGGGAGGCATCAGACACCGTATAGTGCCCGCCTGCCCAGTCCCCGGGCAGGACGTCAGCGGTGATATCCACCGGCTCGGCGCTGGTGGCTAAAAATTCCAGCGTGCGCTCCAGCGTTGCAAGATCTACGGCGGTCAGGCTGGTCAGCAGACTGCCGCTCACCTCCCGCAGACCCTGCGGCAGGGTGGTGGGCAGCAGTTCCAGCGCCTGCCGGAAAAACGCATCCCACACCGCCGCCCGGGCGGCGGCGCTGCGCCGGGGCGAAAGAGAAGTATCGGCATCCAGCGCCGCTAAAAAGCTGTGAGCATCGGCGGCGGAGATGCCCTGCACCCCGGTGCCCTTGCCGTACCGCGCCAGCTGCTCCGGGGTGAGCGCCCCGGTAAAACCCACCCGCACTGCGCCGTACCGCGCCGCAAGCTTTGTCAGCACCGCCGGGGCGATGGCAAGATAATCGGTATCCTCCGGCAGGGCGAACACCTCGCCCAGTGCTTCCCGGCAGCGGGCGGGGCCCGCGGCGGCGTAACAGTCCGCAAGGGGGACGTTCTTGCCCCCAAAGGGCACTTCCAGCGCGGCGGGCACCGCCAGTAGATGGATGCAGTTCTGCCCGGCGTTCAGGTAAGCCAGCACAAAGCCCGGGGTCTCGTCTGCCACGCACAGCAGCACGGTGCACTGGTCGGCGGCTTTGGGCAGACGGATGGGCACCCCGCTCTGGCTTTTTGCGGCCTGCCGCAGGCTGCTGCGCAGCTGGGCGCGGCTGAGCAGCACTGTGCCGCCCACCAGCGGCAGCAGCACCAGCAGGGCGGCGCACAGCGCCGCCCAGAAGGGACGCCAGCCGCTGCGTTTTGCGTGTTTCATGGCTCTGCCTCCTTTTTGTGCATAAAGCATGACCCAACGGGCGACCCTTTATGCAGAAAGGCAGGGATGCTGTATGGATAAAACAAATACCCCCAACGAAAAAGACCGCGAGGAACAGGAGGACTTCTGGCTGACGCTGGAGCCCCTTCCCGCCCCAGACCCCGAAAAGCCCTCCGCACCGCATGAGGACTAAGGCTGCTGCATAGGATACGGTAAAAAGGGGGGATGGGATGCCAGAGCGGTTCATGCGGGGAATCGAGGCCGTGAACGGCATCGTGTGGGGGCCGGTGGGGCTGGGGCTGCTCTTCGGCACCGGGCTGCTGCTGACGGTGCGCACCGGGGGCTTCCAGCTGCGGCGGTGGGGCTACTGGATGCGGCACACCCTCGGTGCTATCCTGACCGACCGGAGCGTCACCGCCCATACCGCCCGCGAGGAGCAGGCCATCAGCCAGTTTCAGAGCCTGTGCACCGCGCTGGCGTCCACCATCGGCACCGGCAACCTTGTGGGGGTGGCTACCGCCATCCTTTCCGGCGGGGCGGGGGCGGTGTTCTGGATGTGGGTCATGGCGCTGCTGGGCATGATGACCAGCTACGCCGAGAACGTGCTGGGCATCTACTACCGCCGCAAAGACCCGGCGGGCGGCTGGCGCGGCGGGCCGATGTACTACCTGCGGGACGGCCTTGGCGGCAAGCCGGGGCGGGTGCTGGCGGTGCTGTTTGCTGCGTTTTGTGCGCTGGCAAGCTTTGGCATCGGCAACCTGAGCCAGCTCAATTCCATCGCGGGCAACCTGAAAGCAGCCTTTGGCGTGCCGGAGGCCGTCACCGGCGCAGTGCTGGCGGCAGTATCGGCGGTGATTTTGCTGGGCGGGCTGAAGCGTGTGGCTGCGGTGGCAGAACGGCTTGTCCCCGCCATGGCGCTGCTGTACATCGTGGGTGCGCTCACCGTGGTGGGGGTGCATATCACCGCCGTCCCGGCGGCGCTTGCCGCTATCCTGAAGGGCGCGTTCGGGCTGCGGGCCGCCGGTGGGGGCATCGTAGGCTATGGGCTGTCCCGGGCGGTCACTTGGGGCTTCAAGCGGGGTGCTTTTTCCAACGAGGCCGGACTTGGCTCCTCGGTGATGGTACACGCGGCTTCCAACGTAAAAGAGCCGGTGCAGCAGGGCATGTGGGGCATTTTTGAGGTGTTTGCAGACACCATGGTGGTGTGCACCCTGACGGCGTTGGTGGTGCTGACCTCCGGCTTTGTGGATCTGGACACCGGGCGCATTGCCGCCGGGGCGGCGGGCAGTGCACTGGTGGGGCAGGCCTTTGATGCCGTGTTCGGCACGCTGGGGTCCAAGCTCATCGCAGTGTGCATTCTGCTGTTCGCCTATTCCACCACTCTTGGCTGGAGCTGCTACGGCTGCAAAGCCGTGGAGTATCTCTTCGGCGCAGGGGCAGGGGCATTTTACCGGGTGCTGTTCGTAGCGCTGATGCCGGTGGGCGCGGTGATACGGCTGGACCTTGCATGGACGCTTTCCGACACCTTCAACGGCCTGATGATGCTGCCGAACCTCATCGGCGTGGTGGCGCTGTCCGGTACGGTGGTACGCATCACCCAGAACTACCTCGCCCGCAAGCTGCACGGCAGCCCCGCGCCGCCGCTGTTGTCTGCGGGTGAGACGATTTAAAATCGTCAGCCGTCCCCTTGTCCCGGGGCGGAGTTTGTGCTATGCTAAGGGATACAAGCGATTTTTTGCGCTGAGAGGAGGAGCCCCATGGCCGCCGTAAAAACACGGAATACCGCTACCCTTATGACCGAGGGCAGCATTGTAAAAAGCCTGCTGCTGTTTGCCCTGCCGCTGATCTTCGGCAACCTGCTGCAGCAGATGTACAACACCGCCGACAGCATCATCGTGGGCAATTTTGTGGGCAGCAACGCCCTTGCCGCCGTGGGCTCCAGCGGGTCGCCCATCTACCTGCTCATCGGCTTCAGTCAGGGACTTGCCGTGGGCGCGGGCGTGGTGGTGTCGCAGTATCTGGGCGCGGGCGACCACAAGGAGACCCGCGAGGCGGTGCACACCTCCCTTGCCATTGCGGTGGTCATGGGGCTTTTGCTGACGGTGGGCGGCGTTGCCTGCGGGCGCGCTTTGCTGGTGGCCATGAACACCCCCGCCGAGGTGCTGGCCGATGCCGTGACCTATATCCGCATCTACTTTGGCGGGGTGCTGTTCAGCGTGGTGTATAACATGACCGCCGGCATCCTGAACGCCGCCGGCAACTCCCGGCGCTCGCTGGTGTATCTGGCATGGGCGTCGGTGACCAACATCGTGCTGGACTTTGTGTTCATCGTGGGGCTGCGGATGGGGGTGGCGGGCGCTGCCATCGCCACAGACCTGAGCCAGCTGGTGTCCTGCGTGCTGAGCCTGCGTTTTCTGATGAAAAGCGAGGACGCCTGCCGGGTGGAGCTTTCCGCCATCCGGCTGCACCGCAAAATGGCAGGCCGCATCATCCGGGTGGGTCTGCCCACCGGCATCCAGAACATGGTCATCTCCTTTTCCAACGTGCTGGTGCAGGCCAGCGTGAACAGCTACGGTGCCGCCGCCATGGCGGGCTTTGCGGCCTACATGAAGATCGACGGCTTCAACATCCTGCCGGTGAGCAGCATCAGCATGGCTGCCACCACCTTTGTGGGGCAGAACTACGGTGCGGGGCGTCTGGACCGGGTAAAGCGCTCAGTCTGGGTCACCCTTGCTATCGGGGTCATCTACACCCTTTGCACCGGCGCGGCGCTATTGGCCGGACAGGACGCCATTCTGCACCTGTTCACCGCCGACGAGGCCGTAGTCACCTACGGCAAGCTGGCTATGCGGTGGTTCTGCCCGTTCTACTTCCTGCTCAGCATCCTGCACGGCCTTGCCGGTGCCGTGCGCGGCACGGGTGCCAGCATCCCGCCCATGGTGGTGCTGCTGGTCTCGCTGTGCCTGTTCCGTGTGGTGTGGATCCAGTTTTTGCTCCCCTTCTTCTCCGGCATCGAGGGCGTGTTCATCCTCTATCCCGTCAGCTGGGGTCTGGGCGCATTGCTCATGATCCTGTATGCGTGGAAGGGCAAGTGGATGGAGTATCATACATAACATTTTTACAAACAACGACCCGCCGCACTGAAAGAGATGCGGCGGGTCGTTGTTTTTCAGGTACTCCTGTCGGGGCAGCTTACCATGCAAAGCCCACGGAGTCCATGTCGATCTTCTTTTCCATCAGCCCCAGACGGCTCTCGATGAAGTTGACAGCCATATCCGGCCACTGGGCGATCTGGGTGTAGTAGTCCACATAGCCCTTGGTGCCAGTGCCCAGACCCACACCGTGGGGCGCATCAGGTGCCAGATAGAAGCTGAAGTCCGTGAAGATATTTGCGCACTCCGGCAGAGAGGGCAGCATCATCGCACTCAGGCCATCTTTCTGACCCACAACACCAAAGACCGGAGGCAGGTTGGGGTTCTTCGTGAAGTTCAGACCGGTGACGAACAGGCCGTAGATGGGAATCGCCACATTCAGGTCAGCGCTCTCATGGTCCACAGCATCGCAGACGTAGCTGGGGTAGACCTTATCCGGGGTATTCGTAGTGCCGAACTGGTCGGCCACCACCTGCATCACATTCATGCCGCCGGCAGAGAAGCCCACAGCGATCATGATATCGGTCTTGCCGATGTGTTTTTCAGAGGCATTGTGGCGGATGTAGCGGATAGCACGGGCCAGATCCAGCTGCTGATCCACAGCGGCATAAGGGTTGACGCGGCGCTGCAGCACAAAGGCGTTGTAGCCGTTCTTGTTGAAGAACTCGGCCACCGGGTAGCCTTCCACCACGTTGTTGCGGTGGGTGCTGCCGCCGCCTGCAATAATGATCACGTTGCCCTTCACCTTGCCCTGATCCCGCAGCAAGTACGGGTTCAGGAAGGGACGGAAGCCCTCGTTATCGTAGCAATTTTCCCAGTTGGTGGGCAGCGGAGATTCCACGGCCATCTGGTCTCCCCAAATTTCCCAAACGGTGCTCTTGGGGTCCTTGATCTGGCGCAGCGCCTTGCGGGCATTGGTCAGAGCAACACACATATCGTAGTGAGAAGCATTGATGCCGGGCGCAGGTGCACCGTCCACCTTCTCGTACTGAGCGCGGGACAGCTTGTGGAACAGCACATAGAACTTGTCAAAATCACCCCGGAAAGCAGCCGGATAAAAGGCTACCTCGCGGGAGAGGCGGAGTTCCTCTGCCACCATGGCCTGCACCTCGGCATCGGTGTGCACGCCAGCGTTTTCAGCAAAGGATGCGGGTGCCATGCCAGCCACTGCGCCCATGGTCACGGCAGAAGCGGCGGAAAGCTTCATAAAGTCTCTTCTGTTCATCATCATTTCTCCTTTTAAATGCAGACGGCTCATTTGTGCAGAGCAAAGCCGCCCAAAGCTGTGCAGCAAACGCCCTGCTGCCGGGCCCGATAGACATTCCAGTTGTATCACGCCATCGAAATCTGCACAAATCGTACCACAATACAATGCACTTGTAAATAGATTTTATTGTTTTTGTGCTAAATTGATATATTAGTATGTCAGTTCTTGTGAAAATCAACAAGCATGAGAATGGGTACAAAAAAGGACTGCCGTGCTGGTGCACGGCAGTCCTTTTTTATCTTATTACAGCTTTTCAAACACCAGAAAGCGGAAGGCGATGGTAGTGGTCAGCTGCGGCAGAGCCGCAAGGCGGGCGGCACCGTCGCGGGGCGTTTTCCAGTAGTAGGGGGTCATGGCAAACAGGGCTTCCAGCTGGGCGGCGGGCACGGTGATGGTTCCCTGCACCTCACGCTCATCAATGGCGCGGAAGCCCGGGTACTCCACCTGCTGCACCGGGTTCTTGTAGGGCTTTTCGTAGAGCACAGCCTTCATCTGGTACAGATGCTCTGCCCCCGGCACAACGTAGATCATGTGCCCGCCCGGGCGCAGCACCCGGCTGAACTCCTCCTGTGCAAAGGGCGAAAAGCAGTTCAGCAGCACATCTGCCCAGCCGGTGCGCACCGGCTGGCTGAAGCTGGACGCCACCGCATACTGCGCGGCGGGCAGCGCCTTTGCCGCCAACCGCACCGCGGGCTTTGCGATATCGAACCCGGCCAGCTGCAGCGGCTTTTCCGCCGCCGCGAACTGCTGCGCGATGCAGCGGTCGTACCAGCCCTCGCCGCAGCCTGCGTCCAGCAGATGCAGCGGGGCGTCCTTCGCGGCGGGCACGCCGTGGGCAAGGCACAGCTCCCCCAGCGCCTGCCCGAAAATGCCGTAGTATCCGGCGTTCAGGAAGGCGCGGCGGGCAGCTACCATCTCCTTGCTGTCCCCGGGGGCTTTGGTTCGCATACTCTGCACCGGCAAAAGATGCCAGTAGCCCTCCCGGGCGCGGTCAAAACAGTGGCCTTTTTCACATTTCAGGTCATTCTCCCCTTGCAGCGCGCCGCCGCACAGGGGGCACTGCCACGGGGCAAAGGCTTCGTTCCGGCTCATACTTCTTCGCTGTGATCCTCAATGGGTGCAGTGGCACCGCCGTGGGCGTCCATATACTCCTCAAAGCTGGTATACTTCTGCTGGGGCGGGCGGCGGCTGATGAGCATCAGCCCCGGGTCCTCGTCCCGGGCGGCAGCATTGCGGCCGCGGCGGGCAGGCTCGGCCTTGGGAGCGCGGGGTGCGCTGCCGGTGCGGCTCTGATTCCCGGCATTGCCGCGCTCGTTGCGGGCAGGGCGGGCGTTATTATTCTGGGCAGCGGGGCGGACATTGCGCTGTTCACCCCGATCGTTGCGGTCGTTGCGGCGGCTGCCGCTGCGGTTTGCGTTCTGGTTATTCTGGGGCTCCTGTGCGCTGCGGATGGCGGGTGCTGCCGGAGCAACAGGAGTCTTGCGTGCCGGGCGCAGCGGAGTAGCCTCCGGGGCGCTGACAAAATGGGGGTCAAATTTGGGCTGGACGTTGCTGCCTCGGGCGGGGGCGGCATTCTCGCGGCGGGCGCGGGGCGCTGCCGCTTCCTTGGGGGCGTTTGCGCCCCGGTTGTTGGCGCGGCGGTCGTTGCGGGCTCCGCGCTTTGTGTTGCTGTCTTGCATCAGTGTTTCCTCTTTTTTCGGTTTTGCAGGCACCGCGTTCTTTGCAGCCTTCGGCTCCTGCTTCGGCGCGGGCGCAGCTGTCTTTGCAGCTTTTGCGGGCGCAGTTTCGGCCTGTTTTTTCGGCGCTTCGGCCAAGTTTTCCGCTTCGGGGCGGGGCTTTTTGCCGCGCACGGGCAGCACCGGGCGCACCGGGGCGGGCACGCCGTCCCACGGATGACCGGATACCACCGGGATCTTGCGGCGGTTCAGCTTTTCGATGCCTGCCAGATACTCCTGCTCCTCCGGGGCGCAGAAGCTGACGGCGGTGCCGTCCGCACCGGCGCGGGCGGTGCGCCCGATGCGGTGCACATAGGTCTCCGGCACCTCGGGCAGGTCGTAGTTGAACACATGGGAAAGCTCGCTGATATCAATGCCGCGTGCGGCGATATCGGTGGCCACCAGCACCCGGGTCTTGCCGGACTTGAAATCCTCCAGCGCGGTCACGCGGGCAGTCTGGCTCTTGTTGCCGTGGATGGCGGCGGCGGGGATGCCCTGCTTTGTCAGGTCTTTTGCGATCTTATCCGCGCCGTGCTTGGTGCGGCTGAACACCAGTGCGTTGACCACCGGCGGCTGCAGATTTTTGATGAGCCACGGCAGCAGCAGCTTTTTGTTGCCCTTTTCCACATAGTACAGGCTCTGCTGGATGCGGTCCACGGTGCTGGACACCGGGTCCACCTTGACAAAGGCGGGGTCATGCAGGATGCCGGAAGCCAGCTGCTCGATCTCGGCGGGCATGGTGGCGCTGAACATCAGGTTCTGGCGCTGGGCGGGCAGCTTTGCAATGACCTTTTTCACGTCATGGACAAAGCCCATGTCCAGCATCCGGTCGGCCTCGTCCAGCACAAAAATTTCCAAAGCGGACAGGTCGATAAAGCCCTGCCCGATCAGGTCGTTCAGCCGTCCCGGGCAAGCGATGAGGATATCCACGCCCTTTTTCAGCGCTTCCACCTGCGGTGCCTGTCCCACACCGCCAAAGATGACGGTGCTGCGCAATTTCAGGTACTTGCCGTAGGCTTCAAAGCTTTCGCCGATCTGCAAGGCCAGCTCCCGGGTGGGGGTCAGGATCAGGGCGCGGACAGCACCCTTGCGGCGGGGTGCGTTGGCGGTGAGCCGGTCCAGCATGGGCAGCGCAAAAGCCGCCGTCTTGCCGGTGCCGGTCTGGGCGCAGCCCATCAGATCCCGGCCTGCCAGCACCGGCGGGATGGCCGCTGCCTGAATGGGCGAGGGGGTCTCGTAGCCCGCTTCCTGCACAGCGCGCAGCAGCGGGGCGGACAGATTCAGTTCTTTAAATGTCATGGTTCTCCTATTATTCTGTGATCTTCCGGCACTCGATGTAGTAGCGCTTTTCCTCCGCGTGTCCCATGCTGAAGGTCTTGCGGGGCAGCACACCGCCCATCACAACGCCGCGGAACAGGTCGCTCTTGGCGAAGGGCGGCATCAAAAACGCCACTGCGCCCTGCTTGCACAAAGCACGCACTGCCGGTTCGTCATGCACATAGTCCACCTTTGCTTCCGGGTGGCGCTCGATATAATCCGAAATAAAATCGTCGATGGTGCCCACGGTCAGCGGCTCGGTGGGGTCCTCAAAGCTGAGCACATTGGCCATGTGGGGGCCCGCCAGCGTAAAGGGCTGCTTTTTGCTGCCGCCAAAGCAGCAGCCGACCATGTTGGAATCGCTCCATGTAATGAGGCTCAGCAGTACGGTGGCGCAGTCCACGTTGAACAGTACCCGGTGGATGGGCTCAATCTCAATGGCCGGGGAATGCACGTTGCACACCTCTGCCAAGCACCAGCGGGCGGGGTGGTTTTCTGCCTGCTCCGGGGTCAGGGTCTTTTTCAGCTCCTCCCAGCAGGCCTTTGCGGTAGCCAGCGAGTGGTTGCCATCGCCCACGGCCAGCGTCAGCGGGTCGCGGCGGGTGGCATCGGGGTATTTCTTGTCAAATTCTTCCTGACTGCCCAGCACGGTCAGCGCATTTTCGATCTGTGCGATGAGGGCGGGGTCCTCCACTGCCCAGCCTGCCACATGGCCGCCCCCCAGCATCAGCTCGCCCTCGTATACCTTGGGCAGGCTGTCCTTGTGGGCGGCAATGGGCTCGATGAGGGTGCAGTCCGGGTCATCCGCCAGCATCATGATGTGGGGCGTTTCCAGCGCAGCGCCGGTGCGCACCTTCATGCGGGGCGGGATGCGGCTTTCCACGGTGCACTCGCTGGGGCGCACGGTGCATTTTTCGCCCCGGCGGTAGCTGTAAGCTTCCAAGTCCACACGCCCTACAAGACCCTGCCGCACCCGGCCGCTCTGCTCGGTGCGCTCTACATAGATAAAGCCATCCACCGCCCGGGTGAGCACGTTCTGGGCGTAGTCCTGCATGGTGGCGTGGATCTTTTCCACCCGCGCGTCGGCGTCTCCGTCCTCCAGATACACCTCCGGCAGGATCAAGTTCAGGGTGCTGGGCGCACCCGCAGCGGTCTCTTCTGCCCGCTGCCAATAGCTGCGGTCGCTGGTGAACTGGTCACAGGCAATGCAGCCCCACTGCTCCAGCGGCACCTGCTCCGAAGGCAGCAGGATGTGTGCGGGTGCAAAACAGGTAGTCGGTTTCATAGTCGTTTCCTCCCCTCTTTATTGCAATTCAACTTTTTTAATGCAACAGCAACAACGTTGAATTGCATATCGCAAATATGCTGTTTGAATGTTGCGCTAATTTTTGACTTGCGATAAAAGCCGCTTCTCAGCGGAACGCTGCGGTATCGTGCACCACAACGTGCTTCACACCGGCGTCGGCAGCGGCCTGCTCCAGCGCAGCGCGGCTGTCCGCATCCAGTGCGGTGCTGCTGGTGACCAGCAGATTTTCCATGCCAAGGGACGTGCCGGTGGTGCCAAGGGCATCGGTAGCGGCGGTGCACAGTGCGTCCGGATAGCTGACCCACAGGGTCACGCTGCCTGCAAAGCGGGTCTGCCATGCGGCGATATCCGCCGTCAGCTGGGCGGCGCGTCCCTCCCGGCTCTTGCCGCCGGAGGCACCGAAGTCCTGCTTGCGGGTGATGATATTGGGGAACTGCACCCCGGTAAGCACCACCTGCTCGTAGCCCATGCCCTGCACCTCCTCAATGAGGTCGCCGACATACTGCACCGCGCTTGCGGCAAAGGGGTTCATCCATGCCTTGCCGCCCTTGGCTGCGCTGACGTTGTCCAGCCAGAGGCTGTTGCCATCGTAGTGCACGCCCATGCTGCGGTCGGTGTACACCGACACCGGGTCGGTAAAGGCGGCAAGCTGCGCCGCCGGGATAATGCCCTCCTCCCGCAGGATGGCGGCGATATTGGCCGCATCCACCGGGTTTTCGGTGATGCTCTGGGCAGCGGCTGCCACCCCGGAAGCGTAGTACACCGTGCCAGCGGCGTCCTTCAGGGTGACAAGGGCGTAGTCTGCGCCCTGCTGCTTCAGCTGCCGGGCGGCGGCGCGGATGGCGGCTTCATCGGTCAGGGCGGTCACATCCAGCTCTGCCCAGCTGCCGCCGGTGATGGCCTTGCCGTCCAGCGGCTTTTCCTCCTCCGGCTCAGACGCTGCCTGCGAAGCAGCGGCGCTGCTTGCCGCCGCAGAGGAGGCTGCTGCCTCGGCGCGGGAAGCGCTTTCGGCCTCTAAGTCCCGATCCTTGACCACGGTATACCAGGTGTGGGTGGCCCAATCCAGCACATGGGGTGCGGCAAACCATGCGGCTGCCAGCACTGCCGCCACCAGCACCACGATGCCGATGCCGCGCTTTACGCGCGTTTCCCTGCTGTAAAAGCTGCGGTGATAATGCTTGACCTTCTGACGTTTATTCTTAGCCATGGTATCCTTTCCTCCCTGTCTGCATTACAGGATGACGGAATGTCCGGTAAAGCCATAGATCGCCAGCGCCAGCACGCCGATATACACCAGCGTGATGGGCAGGCCGCGGAATGCCTTGGGGATGGCTCTGCTGCGCAGGCGGTGGCGCGCCTCGGTGACCAGCAGCACCGCCAGCACATAGCCAAGGCCGCTGCCAAGGCCAAAGCCAAGGCTCTGGCCAAGGGTAAAGGACTGGGTGCGCTCCACCAGCACCGTGCCCAGCACGCCGCTGTTCAGCGCGGCCAGCGGCACGATGCGCAGCAGCTGGGCGCGGCGGGGCAGGCTGCGCAGCAGCCATAGCACCAGATGCTCCGCCAGACACACCACGGCAATGCTGGCGATATACACCAGCGGGCGCAGCTGGGCGCGGTTATCCAGCGGGGCAATGAACCGCCCGGCAAGAAAAGCCACCGGCGCCACCAGCACCTGCGTGATGCACAGCATCATGCCGAACAAGGCGCTGCTGGTGCGGTCGTCCCCCACCAGCTGCACCATGCGGGACACGCCCAGTGCACGGGTAAAGACAGCGTTCTGTGCAAAAATGGCCAGCAGTGCATAGCTGAAAAACACTGCCGAGCTGCTTACAACTTCCTTCACGGTTCGCGGTTCCCCTCCTTCTGGTAGTGCACGGTCAGGGTATCCCGTGCTTCCTTTTTCAGATATTCCTTGCGCTTTGCAGCCGCAGCGCGCCAGATGGCGCACAGGACGCCCAACACAATAAAGCCGCCCGCCGGCATCTTAGCCAGCGGCAGCAGCGCCCAGCGCCCCACCGGGGCACCGAACACGGTGCCAAGGCTGAGCCACTCGCGCACCACGCCCACCACGAGCAGCAGCAGCGCGTAGCCCACGGTGATGCGCACACCCTTGGAAACGGCCTTGTGCACCGTCTCCTGCACGCGGCCGAAGCGGTAGGTCAGAAGCGGCTCCACCACCAGCATGGGCAGGTAGATGCCAAGGTTCAAAAGCCCGGTGCCAAACACGAAGTTCAAAATGGGATATGCCGCCAAGTACACCACAGCGGCGCTGGCTGCGTACAAAAGTGCGCGGGGCAGCAGCTTTTTTTGCAGCTGCTCCGGGGTAGGCTCCTCGTCCCGCAGGGGTACAAGGCGGCTGAGCAGGCAGGCCAGCACGCGGGAGGGCACCAGCAGCAGCGTCACCGCCGCCGCCAGCATCAGGCCGTTCTGGCCGGTGGTAGCCACGACCACCAGCGGTGCCAGACCCATGCCCTGCATGACCACCGGGTTATTCAGGAACACGCGGTCGTGATGGGCAAACTTTTCGGGGTCCTTTAAAATCAGTTCCGCAGTACGCTTTTTCATTCCGCAGCCTCCTTTCGTTCGGACGGCAGACGGTGCAGCAGACGGTACAGCCGCTCCTCGGTGCGGTCAATGAGCGCGGACACGCTGTTGACGGCCAGCAGTGCAAAGCAGACGCCGGTCTCGTACACGCCGAAATAGCGGAAGCCCATGGTGGCAGCCCCCACCAGGGCGCCGTACAGGATACGTCCAAGCCGGTGGTGGGCACAGGTGTAGGGTTCGTTGAGCAGGAACACCGCACAGAACAGCACCGCACCGGTGTGCAGCTCGTCCCGGATGCCCTGCAGGCGGGGCAGCAGGCTGCTGAAGAGGATGCTGTCCGCCAGACCCACCTGACGCGGGAAGAAGAAGGCGATGAGCCCGCAGGTGATCAGAAAACTTGCCGATGCGCCGATGTGCACGTCCTTCTGGGTCCACAGCACGAGGCCGCAGGCCAGAATGACCAGTGCCGCACCGGTGCCCATGGGGGCAGCAAACTCGCCCAGCACAACGGCGAGGGCATTCAGGTTCAGGATACCGCCGCTGCGCAGGGTATCCTCGATGGTGCTGCTCACCGGCACGGCAGAGGCGTTCCACAGGGGCAGCGGCGTATAGGGCTGCGGGTAGCGCACCACCTGCTCCGGCCACGATACCGCCGCCACGGCGTAGCCCACGGCAGCGGGGTTGAAGGGATAGCTGCCGTAGCCGCCAAAGACCTCCTTGCCGATCAATACGCCCGCCAGCACTGCCACCACCAGCACATAGATGTCCACGGTGGCGGGCATGAGCAGGGCGATGATCAGGCTGAAGCTCTCGTTGGAGAGATCTTTATTGGTGTACACCCGATGGCGCAGCAGCGCCACCAGACGGTCGCACAGGTTGCCGGTAAGCAGGGCGATGCCACACAGCAGCAGCGGACGCGCCCCATAGAAATAGCAGGCCATGCACAGCAGCGGCACACACAGCCAGAAAACGTGCTTATAGTACCGGCCGGTCTTTTGCAGCTGCCGTTCCTGCTCCTGGATCAAAGCTTCATCCATATACGGGCCTCCTTACAGGCTGGCCAGTGCGCCCACAGCCGCAGCAGGGTCGGCGGCGCCGAACACGGCACTGCCTGCCACCAGCACGTCGGCACCGGCTTCCACGCACAGGGGTGCGGTGGCGGCATCCACGCCGCCGTCCACCTCCAGCAGGTAGGAAAGGCCGCGTGCTTCCCGCTCTGCCTTGAGCCAGCGGAGCTTGTCCAGCGCCGAGGGCATGAACTTCTGCCCGCCGAAGCCGGGCTCCACGCTCATCACCAGCACCAGATCCAGCTGCTCCAGCCACGGTGCCAACGCCTCGGCCGGGGTGCCGGGCTTGATGGTCAGACCCACCTTGCAGCCCAGCGCACGCACGGCGTCAATGGTGGCCTGAATATCATCTTCGCACTCCAGATGGAAATTATACAGGGTAGCACCAGCCTTGATAAAGGGCTCGGCGTATTGCAGCGGGTGGCTGATCATCAGATGCACGTCATAAAAGGCATCCGGCAGCGCCTTGTGCAGGCTTTTGAGCACCGGCACGCCAAAGCTGATGTTGGGCACAAAATGCCCGTCCATCACGTCGTAGTGCAGCATCTGTGCGCCGGCATCCAGCACCATGCGGCAGTCTGCACCCAGCTTGCCAAAATCAGCAGAAAGAATCGAAGGACTTACTATGGCCATAATATTTCATTACGCTCCGTTATTTTTAGCATTTTTTATCCCATGTGTTGCGCGTTTTGCAGGGTTCTGCCGGGCAAAAAATACGCGGGCATGGTTATCTTTTAGTTTACATGAAAACGGCCAAAAAATCAAACCCGCAGCCGTTTTTTTCACCGAAAAGTCGTAAATGGCGCAAAAAGTCCATTGCGCGGCAGCATCTCCATGTGCCGCGCAGCTGCCGCCGAAGGCTTGCCATTTTGCAGCAGCTTTCTTTGAAGCAGGACGATTTGGAATGGCCTCCGCTGCTTCCGGGTTGCGGCACCCAGCATCCGCTTCGTGCCTTGGGCGGCACTCGCGTCTTGCTGGCCGCTGCCCCAACAACTCCTCCCTGTTTCCGCCGCTGGCGGCGGTCGTCGTCGTTGCTAGCCATATTCAGCGGAAAATAGATTTTTAATTCCGCGTTTGTCGCACTCTGCGGAGTGCTCCAAACGCATTTTCACAAGAGGGGGTCACAGCGGTAAGCAGGATTTTTATTCCAACAACGCCAAAGCAGCCAGACCGCCCGGGCGGGGCAGTCTGGCTGCGGGGTCTTATTCTACCGGCTTCATGCTGGCGGGGTCCTCCACTGTGCCGGGCTGCCCGGCGGCGTCCGGCAGGCGCTTCATGCCGCCAGGATTGGGGGAACAGGTGGGCAGGGTGAACACAAAGCGGCACCACTCGCCCTGCTGACTCTCCACGCGGATCTGCCCGCCGGCCAGATTGACCAGCACCTTGCAGATGTTCAGCCCAAGGCCGGAGCCACGGGCGTGCAGGCCGCGGGAACGATCCTCCTTGTAGAACCGCTCGAACACATAGGGCAGCGCCTCCGGGCTGATGCCCTGCCCGGAGTTCCAGATGGAGATCTCGGCCTCGGGGCCAAGCTTTTCCACGCTGAAGCGGATGGTGCCGCCCGCCGGGGTAAACTTGATGGCGTTGTCCAGCAGGTTATACGCCACCTGATGGATCAGGTCGGGGTCGGCGTAGACCAGCACCTTTTCATCCATGGTCAGGCCTTCCAGCTCGATCATGCCATCGTTGATGCGCTGCTCTGCCGCCAGTGCCACGCCGGTCAGGGTCTCCCAGATATTGAACATCCGGGCATTCACCTGATACTCTCCGCTTTCCAGCTTGGAGAGATCCAGCATATTCTGGATGAGCCGTGCCAGACGGCCGGTCTCCTCGCTGACCAGCTGCAGGTAGTGGTTCTGCATCTCGGGCGGGATGGTGCCGTCCAGAATGCCGTCCACGAAACCCTTGATGGTGGTCATGGGGGTGCGCAGCTCGTGGGCGATGTTGCCCATGAACTGACCTCGGGAGTTATCGTTGGACTGGATGTTCTCTGCCATCTGGTTGAAGGTGCGGGCAAGGTCTGCCACCTCGCCATCGCCCTCCACGCCCTCCACGCGGACGGAGAGGTCGCCGCCGCCAAAGCGCTGGGCGGCATCGGTGACTTTTTGCAGCGGGTCGGTGAGTTGACGCATCAACAGGCGGGTCAGCACGCTGGCGCACAGCAGCATCACGCAGGCGGACATGAGGAAGTTGGACCAGAACTGCTGCTTGAAGTCGGTGAGCTGCGCGCCGGAGGAGCACAAAAACAGCCAGCCGCTGAACAGGCTCTGGTCGTCGATAGTCTCCACCGCCGCGATATAGCTTTTTTCGGTCAGGGCACCGCCCAAATCGCTGAAAGCGTGGTAGTGCCGGGCGTCCGGGTCAGCCACTGCATTGGCGCGCTGGCAGATATCCAGCGGCACGGTGTCGGTGGTAAGCTTTGCCGGGTCGGAGGCAATGAGCACATTGCCCTGCCGGTCGGTGAAAAACAGATACGCCTCGGCGCTCTCGCCGATGATCTCCAGCTTGGTGTTCAGCGCATCCAGCTCTGCGCCCTGCGGCATGGTCTCGCTGTTTACCAGATACTCTGCGGTGCGCTTGGCAACGTTTACCACCTGATCCAGTGTTTCGTAGCGATCCTTCGCAAAATAATTTTTGAACAGTACCCACTCCGAGCAGCCCATCAGCACGATGCCCAGCACCATCAGGGTGGACACCATGGAGAAAAAGGCTGTGGAGATACTTTTACGCATTACTGACGCACCTCGAACTTATAGCCCACGCCCCAGACGGTTTTCAGCTCCCACTTATCGGAAGCACCGGCCAGCTTTTCGCGCAGGCGCTTGACGTGGACGTCAATGGTGCGGCTGTCGCCGTAATACTCAAAGCCCCACACCTCGTCCAGCAGCTGGTCGCGGGTGTACACGCGGTTGGGGTGGGAAGCCAGACAGTTGAGCAGTTCCAGCTCCTTGGGGGGAGCCTCCACCACCTTGCCCTTGACCCGCAGCTCGTAGCTGTTCATATCCAGACGGAGGTTGTCGAACTCGATGACACCCTCGGTGCTCTCGGCGGCTGCGGAGGTAGTCTGGCAGCGGCGCAGCACCGCCTTGATGCGCGCCACCACCTCTTTTGCGTCAAAAGGCTTTACCATGTAATCGTCTGCGCCCAGCTCCAGCCCCAGCACCTTGTCAAAGGTCTCGCCCTTAGCGGTAAGCATCATCACCGGGGTGTTGCCCGCCTTGCGGATGCGGCGGCAGACCTCAAGGCCGTCCATGCGGGGCATCATCACGTCCAGCAGCACCATGTCCGGCTTGACGGCGTTGAACTTTTCCAGTCCCTCTTCGCCATCGTTCGCCACCGTGACCTGATAGCCCTCCTTGGTCAGGTACAGCCGCAGCAGCTCGCAGATGTTGGCGTCGTCGTCCACCACAAGGATCTTTTCGTTTGCCATAAGTGTTTCCTCCCCTTTTATGCAGGTTTTTGTAGTATTTGCAGCCCTTCCGGGCGTTTTGACAGTCTCTTACCCTTCTATTATACGGAACAGTTATGACAAAATAAAGAAGGAAGTGTAGTTTTTTTCACATTTCTGCCCGGATCATTTCAGGATTCCTTACTTTAAGATAGCCCCTCCCCCTTGCGCTGGCGGGGTTCATCGCGTATAATGGTAGATGTATCGTTATGCCAAAAAACGTGTAAGGAGCGTATTTTATATGAAGTTAGGTATCGTCGGCCTGCCCAACGTGGGCAAGTCCACTCTGTTCAACGCCATCACCTCCACCAAAAATGCTGAAGCCGCAAACTATCCCTTCTGCACCATCGAGCCGAACTCCGGCATCGTGGCAGTGCCGGACAAGCGGCTGGACAAGCTGGCTGAGATCTGGCAGACCAACAAAAAGACCCCCGCCATCGTGGAGTTCGTGGACATTGCGGGTCTGGTGAAGGGTGCAAGTCAGGGTGCCGGCCTTGGCAACAAGTTCCTTGGCCATATCCGCGAGTGCGACGCCATCGTGCACGTGGTGCGCTGCTTTGACGATGACAACATCATCCATGTGGTGGAGGACGTGACCAAGGCCGAGGCCGTGGACCCCATTGCCGATATTGACGCCATCGACTACGAGCTGATCCTCTCCGACCTTGAGGTGGTGCAAAACCGCGCCGGCCGCATGGCAAAGGCTGCCAAGAGCGGCAACAACAAGGGCGCTGCCGCCGAAGCTGCTTGGCTGCAGCAGCTTGCCGACCATCTGAGCACCGGCAAGCCCGCCCGCAGCTTCGATTTTGACCCCACCGACACCGAGCAGCAGACCGTGCTGCACGAGATGGGTCTGCTGAGCGCAAAGCCGGTGCTGTACGCCTGCAACGTGGGCGAGGACGATCTGATGGAGGGCATCGAGAACAACAAGTACGTCCCGCTGGTGGCTGCCCGCGCCAAGGAGGAGGGCGCCCGCTACATCCCCATCTGCGCCAAGACCGAGGAGGATATCGCGGATTACAGCCCCGAGGAAAAGAAGGAATTTCTGGCTGAGATGGGCATCGAAGCCAGCGGTCTGGACAACCTCATCACCGCCAGCTACGACCTGCTGGGCCTGATCTCCTTCCTGACCGACGGCAAGAAGGAGTGCCGCGCATGGACCATCCGCAAGGGCACCAAGGCTCCGCAGGCTGCCGGTAAGATCCACAGCGACTTCGAGCGCGGCTTCATCCGCGCCAGCGTCATCGGCTATAACGATCTGGAAGCCAACAACTTCGACTACGCCGCCGTCAAGGCCAAGGGTCTGCAGCGCACCGAGGGCAAAGAGTATGTTGTGCACGATGGCGATGTCATCGAGTTCCTGTTTAACGTTTAAAGGAGTCCACCATGATCTTTGGTATTATGGGCGCTATGCCCGATGAAGTAGACCAGCTGTGTGCAAAGCTGGAAAATGTCACCGTTGAGCCCTACGGCGGCGTGGAGTACCACAAGGGTACGCTGGCCGGCAAGCAGGTGGTGGTGTGCTGCGCCGGTATGGGCAAGGCCAACGCCGCTGCCACCACGCAGGTACTCATCACCAAGTTCGGCGCAGAGAAGATCATCTTCTCCGGCATTGCAGGCAACATGACCAGCAAGATCGGCATCGGCGATGTGGTCATCGGCAAAACGGTGCTGTACCACGACGCCCAGTTGGATATGATCTGTCAGAACCCGCCCTTTTTGAAGGAGTACACCGGCGACCCGGAGCTGATCGCCGCCGCCGAAGCTGCCTGCGCCGAAGCCGGGGTAAAGGCACTGGTGGGCAAGATCGCCACCGGCGATTTGTTTGTGGGCGACAGCGAGACGAAAGCCGCCATTGAAGCCAAGTGCGCCCCGGACTGCGTGGAGATGGAAGGCGCTGCGGTAAGCCAGATCGCCGCCAAGAACGGTGTGCCCTGCGTCATCCTGCGCGCTATGAGCGACAACGCCGATGAGGACGGCCACGAGGTACTGGTGGTGAAGAAGTTCTCCATCGGGGAGTATGTCGCCACCGCTACCAAGATCGTAGCAGCGATGGTGGAAAAGCTGTAAAAGTCTTGAAACAACAACAGCCAGACCGGCACTGCCGGTCTGGCTGTTTTGCGTTTATGTCAGTTTTTGGTCAGGTCTTTGGTATACAGGGCGCGGGTGGCGTTGAGCACGGCAATGACCATCACGCCCACATCTGCAAAGATGGCTGCCCACATTCCGGCAATGCCCAGTGCACCCAGCAGCAGGCACAGTGCCTTGATGCCCAGCGCAAACACGATGTTCTGGTGCACGATGCGCAGGGTGCGGCGGGCGATGCGCATAGCCAGCGCGATTTTGGCGGGGTCGTCATCCATCAGCACCACGTCTGCGGCCTCGATGGCAGCGTCCGAACCCAGCGCACCCATGGCGATGCCCACGTCTGCGCGGGAAAGCACCGGCGCATCGTTGATGCCGTCACCCACAAAGGCAAGGTTCTCCTTGGGCTGCTTTTCAGCCAGCAGCTTTTCGATCTGGTCTACCTTGTCGCCGGGCAAAAGACCGGCGTGGTACTCGTCCAGACCCAGCTGCTGCGCTACCGCCTGTGCCACCGGCTGTGCATCGCCGGTCAGCATGACCGTCTTGCGCACGCCGGAAGCCTTCAAAGCGCGGATGGCATCGGCGCTGTGGGGCTTTACCACGTCCGAAATCAGCAGATAGCCCGCGTAGCTGCCCTCCACGGCAACGTGCACGATGGTGCCCACGCCGTCCACGGCGGGCACGGCAAGGCCAAGCTTTTCCATCAGGCGGGCGTTGCCGGCGGCAACGCTCTTGCCGTCCACCTTCGCGGTCACGCCATGACCGCCCAGCTCCTGCACGTCCGTGACCCGGGCGGCATCGATGGACTTGCCGTAGGCAGCTTTGATGCTCAGGGAGATGGGGTGCTTCGACCAGCTTTCTGCCAGCGCAGCGGCTTCCACCAGTGCGGCGTCGGTCACACCCTCGGCCGGGTGGATGCCGGCAACCTTAAAGGTGCCCTGCGTCAGGGTGCCGGTCTTATCGAACACCACAACGCCGGTGTTGGCCAGTTCTTCCAGATAGGTAGAGCCCTTGATCAGGATGCCGCAGGAGGAAGCGCCGCCGATGCCGCCGAAAAAGCTCAGCGGGATGGAGATGACCAGCGCGCACGGGCAGCTGATGACAAGGAAGGTCAGGGCGCGGTAGACCCAGTCGCCAAAGCGGGCGGGCTGTCCCATAAGCAGCAGCACCACCGGCGGCAGAAGCGCCAGCGCCAGTGCGCCGTAGCAGACAGCAGGGGTGTACACCCGGGCAAAGCGGGTGATAAAGTTTTCTGCCCGAGCTTTTTTCATGCTGGAATTTTCCACAAGATCCAGAATTTTAGAGACGGTGGACTCGCCAAATTCCTTGGTGGTGCGCACTTTCAGCAGGCCGGTCATGTTCACGCAGCCGCTGATGACCTCGTCCCCGGCGTTCACGTCCCGGGGCAGGCTTTCGCCGGTCAGGGCGGCGGTGTTCAGGGCAGAAGCGCCCTCCACGATGACGCCATCAATGGGCACCCGCTCGCCGGGCTGCACCACGATGACCGTGCCCACCTCGACCTCATCCGGGTCTACCTGTTCCAGCTTGCCGTCCTCGCCCTCGATGTTGGCGTAGTCCGGGCGAATGTCCATCAGGCTGGCAATGCTCTGGCGGCTCTTGCCCACGGCCACGCTCTGGAACAGCTCGCCGATCTGGTAGAAGATGATAACGGCGCAGCCCTCCACATAGTCGCCCAGCGCAAACGCGCCCACGGTGGCCACTGCCATCAGAAAGCACTCGTCAAAGGGCTGACGGTTCTTGATGCCCTTCAGCGCCTTGCGCAGCACGTCCCAGCCCACCACAAGGTAGGGGATGCAGTAGAGCGCCAGCTCTACCGGCATGGGCAAGGCGGGCAAAAGCTTGAGCACGATCACCAGTGCCACGGCGATCAGAATGCGCTCAAGGGTCTTTTTTTGTTTCTTGTTCATAAGCAACGCTCCTCGTTTTGCGGTGCAGCGGATGAAAAACGGGTGGTTTTCCACAAGTTTTTCGGCAAAAAATGGGTATTCCACAGTTTTAACCGCGTTTTCCACACAGTTTTCCTGTAAAAAAGCGCTTTTCCACGCTTCTTTTTCGGTTTTTCCGCAAAGCGTGTTGAAAACCCGGTGGAAATTGTTGAAAAGTGGCGGATTTTTCCACAGAAAAACTCCCCCAGTCCACACCGACCGGGAGAGCTTTGCCGCACATCAGATATCAAAGATCTCGCAGTCGTCCTCTACCTTCTTGCAGGCAGACAGCACGTTCTCCATGGTGGCGTGAGGGTCGGCACCCTCAGCAAATTCCACCTTCATCTTCTGGGTCATAAAGCTGACGGTCGCCTTTTCCACACCAGCTACGGTGTTGGCGGCATCCTCCATCTTCTGGGCGCAGTTGGCGCAGTCCACTTCGATCTTGTAGGTCTTTTTCATAATAAGTACCAGCCTTTCTTTTCTGCGGGCGCGTGCCCGGTCATTCTTCGATATGGTCCATCCCCATGGAGAGGATGCTGCGCACATGGTCATCGTCCAGTGCGTAGAAAACGGTTTTGCCCTCCCGCCGGAAGCGCACAAGCTTGGAGTCCTTGAGCACCCGCAGCTGGTGGCTGACGGCAGACTGGCTCAGCTGCACGGCGTCCGCGATATCCTGCACGCAAAGTTCGCTGTCATGTAAGGCATACAAAATTTTGATGCGGGTGGAATCACCGAACACGCGGAACAGGTCTGCCAGTTCGTACAGCACCTCATCGTCCGGCATCTCCACCGGCTGCTTTTCCTTTTCTGGTGCGGCTTGTTCTAGCCCGGTCATGCTGTCCTCTCCCTTCGTTTCGATATATGAGCATCTGTTCATGTGTTCATGATAGCACGCAGACAGCCCCCTGTCAAGCAAAATCCGCAAAGTTTTTTACATTGCCGCAAAATTGCTGAAAATCGCCGTAAAACGCAAAAAAGATGCAATTTAAATTTGCAAATGGGGTGCGGGGTTACCCCTTCCGTCTTGCCGCTGCGCGGCAATCCACCTTCCCCAAGGGGACGGCTCTTGGTGGTGGCGATAAAGTTTCTGGCAGTGCCATAAGGCGTCCCCTTGGGGGAGCTGGCGAACGTAGTGAGCCTGAGGGGGTATAAAGTCACTCTCCTGAAAAATTATGCAAAAAATAGTGCATTCCGGTGCGTTTTGTGATATCTTATAAAGGCGTGTAACCACAAATAACACAACTGCGTCCATAGGACGCATAAGGAGGAACTGTATATGAAGCTGGAAACTGGAATCTGCGGCGAGCAGAGCGTGCGCGTGAGCGCAGAGAATACCGCAAAGACCATGGGCAGCGGCACGCTGGACGTGTTTGCTACCCCTGCACTGGTGGCACTGGCCGAAAAGACCTGCTGGCAGAGCGTTGCCCCTGCGCTGGAGGCAGGCAGCGGCACCGTGGGCACCAAGCTGGAGCTGGAGCACACCGCACCCACTCCGGTGGGCATGACCGTGACCTGCCACAGTGAGCTGGTGGCCGTAGAGGGCCGCAAGCTGACCTTTAAGGTGACGCTTACGGACGAGAAAGGCCCTGTGGGCGGCGGCACCCACGAGCGCTTTATCATCTTTGAGGAAAAGTTTGCCGCTAAGGCTGAGGCCAAAAAGGGCTAAGGATCGTCCGGTTCTGTTTCGTCCAGCCGCAGCGGCGGCAAGTCTGCGGCCAGCAGCTGCTGCTCGGCGCGGGTCTGCGCGTCCTGCAAAAGCTGCACAGCCTGCACACTGGCGCGGAACAGCTCAAAGTACATGGCCTTGTAATCCGGCACGGTGCACACCCCCTTTGCGTTTCTGTGGGTAGTCTGCCCCGCAGCCTGCACCCCGATACGCCGGAGCTTTTTTCGCAGACAATGACTGATACTTGATATGAGGAGCTTATGAAAAACAAAAATCTTTCTTGGGTGGGGGCGCTGTTCGTCTTTGCCCTGCTGCTGTGGTGCACGGCGGTGACCCCCGGCAAGGTGGCCGACCCCGCCACCTACACCTGTGCGGTGTACAGCACCTTCTTTTCCCTGCTGCCGCCTGTCATTGCCATCGTGCTGGCGCTGAACACCAAGGAGGTGTACACCTCGCTGTTGGTGGGCATTGCCTCCGGTGCGCTGCTGTACGCCAACGGCAACCTTGAACTGGCGCTGAACACCCTGTTCTTCAACGAGGACGGCGGCATGATCACCAAGCTGTCGGACTCCGGCAACGTGGGCATTCTGGCCTTTCTGGTGATGCTGGGCATTCTGGTGGCGCTGATGAACAAGGCGGGCGGCTCAGCAGCCTTCGGGCGCTGGGCGTCCACCCACATCCACAGCCGGGCGGGCGCACAGTTTGCCACCCTGCTGCTGGGCGTGATGATCTTTGTGGACGACTACTTCAACTGCCTGACCGTGGGCTCGGTGATGCGCCCGGTGACCGACCGGCAGAAGGTGTCCCGCGCAAAGCTGGCCTACCTGATCGATTCCACCGCTGCGCCCATCTGCATCATTGCGCCGGTATCCAGCTGGGCGGCTGCCGTCACCTCCAGCGTCCCGGCGGGTTCCGGCATCAACGGCTTTACCATGTTCCTGCGCACCATTCCTTATAACTATTACGCCGTCATGACCGTGGTGATGAGCCTGTTCCTCATCTTTACCGGGGCAGAGTTCGGCCCCATGAAGCTGAACGAGGACAACGCCAAAAACGGTGACCTGTTTACCACCGCCGACCGTCCCTACGGCGACGATGTGGACGATGGTAATGACACCAACGGCCATGTCATCGACTTGATCGCGCCGGTGCTGGTGCTGATCGCGGCCTGCATCTTCGGCATGGTGTACACCGGCGGCTTCTTTGAGGGCGTGGACTTCATCACCGCCTTTGCGGACTGCAACGCCTCGGCGGGTCTGGTGCTGGGCAGCAGCATCGCTTTGCTGTTCACCTTTGTATTTTACCGGGTGCGCAGCGTGATGACCTTTCAGGACTTTGCTGCCTGCATCCCCGAGGGCTTCAAGGCCATGGTCAGCCCCATGCTGATTTTGTCCCTTGCATGGACGCTGTCCGGCATGACCGGCCTGCTGGGTGCAAAGTATTATGTGGCAAACCTGCTGGGCAGCTCTGCGGCGGCTTTGCAGTATCTGCTGCCGTTCATCATCTTCCTTGTGGCGGTGTTCCTTGCCTTTGCCACCGGCACTTCCTGGGGCACCTTCTCCATCCTGATCCCCATCGTCTGTCAGGCCTTCCCGGACGGCGAGATGCTGGTGGTGTCCATTGCCGCCTGCCTGTCCGGCGCGGTGTGCGGCGACCACTGCTCCCCCATCTCGGATACCACCATCATGGCCTCGGCGGGCGCGCATTGCAGCCATGTGAACCACGTTTCCACCCAGCTGCCTTACGCCATTACGGCGGCGGCCTGCTCGGCGGTGTGCTACGTCATCACCGGCCTTGCACAGGCAGTGCTGGGCAGCCGCGCAAGCCTTGTCACCTCGCTGGTGCTGCTGGTGGTTGCCATCGTGCTGGAACTGGCGGTGCTCAGCGTCATCCGCGCCCGCACCCGGGCAAAAACTTCCGGGGATGCTGCGTAAAATTCCGCTATGCAGCGGGGCATTTTCGTGGTATACTAGCCGTATAGCAAGAAAACTAAAGCATTGGAGGCGCATGACCCATGCTGGAAAAAGCTTTTCAGGACGTCTACACCAAATTCAAGCTGCACTTTTATCAGAACGTGTTCCAGCGTTTTGCCACCCGTGAGGCTACCCTGACCACGGTGGAGTCCTTCTGCATGGAGGGCATCATGGCCATGGGCGAGCCCACCATTGCGGAGTTTTCCCGCATGATGCAGATCTCCACCCCCAATGCGGCGTACAAGATCGGCAGTCTGGTGAAAAAGGGCTATGTGGAAAAGATCCAGTCCACCACCGACCGGCGGGAGTACCACCTGCGCCCCACCCAGAAGTATATCGACTACTACAACATCAGCTACTCTTATCTGCACACCGTAGTGGAGCGTGCCCGGCAGCGCTTTACCCCCGAGGAATGCGCAAAGCTGGAACAGATGCTTACCATCGTGAGCACCGAGCTGATGCCGGAACTGGACATACTGAAAAAAGGCGAGGACTAAAAACGATAAAACGGCTGCTGCACAAAAACGTGCAGCAGCCGTTTTGCATATCTCGTTACAGCACCATAAACAGTGTGCCGGCGGTGATGAGGGCACAGCCGATGAGGCTTTTGGCGGTAAAGGGCTCGTGCAGCACCACAAAGGCCAGCGCAAGAGTGATGACCACGCTGAGCTTATCAATGGGCACTACCTTGGACGCTGCACCGATTTGCAAAGCGTGGTAGTAGCACAGCCAGCTTGCGCCGGTGGCAAGGCCGGACAGCACCAGAAACAGCCAGCTGCGGCGGGAGATCTCCGCAATGCCGGTCTGGGTGCCGGTGAGGAACACCATGCCCCAGCTCATCAGCAGCACCACCGCCGTGCGGATGGCGGTGGCAAGGGTGGAGTTGACCCCCTCGATGCCGATTTTAGCCAGAATCGAGGTAAGGGCAGCGAACACCGCAGACCCCAGCGCGTAAACGAACCACATGGCAAACGCCTCCTTTTTGCCCCAGTATACGCCTTTGTGTGACGGAATACAAGGCTGCCGGGAGGAGGACGATTTGGATTGCGCGCCGCGTTGCTCTGCGCATCATCAGCGGAAAGAATATTTATAATTTCGGAGCACCGGAGCGTCTGCGGACACTCCGGTGCTCCATTTTCACGAGAGGGGCTGATGGGTTGAAAAATTTTCGCCTTTCTGTACAAACGCACTGAAAAATTGTAGGATAAGAATGGAAAAGACGTCACTTTCACGCTTTACAACTTTACCCAGATAAAGTAAAATAAAAACAGAAGCCTTTCATTCTATGGTGCGGAGGATGCCGCGCCGGATGTTTTTGTGTATAGAGACGCCGGAATTGTGCCGGTGCAGGGAAAGAAACACGGGAAAGGAAACGAGGGAGCGAAATGGAGTTCAGTCTGGAGCATTTGCAGCCAAAGGAGCGCGCCTCCTTTGCACTGCGCAGCCTGTACGAGACGGCAGGCTGCCGCAAGTACCACATGGGACGGTTCGAGGAGTACAGTCTGTATCAGGAGAACCGCAGCTTTCTGTCGTCGGAGCAGGTCATCACCTTTACCGACCTCGACGGCCGTCTGCTGGCGCTCAAGCCGGATGTGACCCTGTCCATCGCCAAGACGGCGCAGCCCGCGCCGGGCGAGACACTGCGGTACTACTACCACGAGAACGTCTACCGCCCCTCCGCTGAAAGCCACACCTTTAAAGAGATCTCCCAGATGGGTCTGGAGCTGCTGGGCGCTGTGGGCGAAGCCGAGGTGCAGCAGGCGGTATGTCTGGCGGCGCAGTCGCTGGCGGCGCTGGGCGCAGAGTGGGTGCTGGAAGTCAGCCACATGGGCTACCTGTTCGGCCTGTTCGATGCACTGGGCGTGCCGGAAGCCGCCCGGGCGCAGCTGCTGGAAAAGCTGCGGCAGAAAAACGCCCACGAACTGCGCGCCGCTGCGCTTTCTGCGGGGCTTTCCGAAACGGCGGCGGACGCCTTGTGCGGAGTGCTGGAACTTTCCGGCGGCTACGCGGCTACCCTTTCCAAGGCGGCAGCGCTCTGCCGCAACCCCGCCATGACTGCCGCTGTGGCAGAGCTGACCGCCTTAGCGCCCACGCTGGGACAGGCGGGCGGCAGCATCCGGTTAGACCTGACCTTAGCCGGTGAGATGGAATACTACAACGGCCTTGTGTTTCAGGGCTATCTCAAGGCTTTGCCCCGCCCGCTGCTGAAGGGCGGGCGGTACGACCTGCTGCTGCAAAAGTTCACCCCCGGGGCGGGTGCCATCGGCTTTGCGGTGTATCTGGATGAGCTGGACCGGCTGAACGCGATGCCGCCGGTACAGCATCAGGACACCGGCAAGGTGATGCTGAACGTGGCGCTGCCCAAGGGGCGGCTGGGCGACAAGGTGTATAATCTGCTGGCGGGCATCGGCTACGGCTGCCCGGAGGACTACAACGCCACCCGCAAGCTGGTGGTGGAGAACCCGGCAGCGGGCATCCGGTATTTTCTGGTCAAGCCCAGCGACGTGGCCATCTATGTGGAGCACGGCGCTGCCGATGTGGGCATCGTGGGCAAGGACATCCTGACCGAAGCCGCCGCAGATGTGTACGAGCTGCTGGACACCGGCCTTGGCCGCTGCCGGATGTGCGTAGCCGCCCCGGCGGGCTACCGGGACGACCCCAGCCGCCCGGTGCGGGTGGCCACCAAGTTCGTCAACATTGCAAAGCGCTACTACGCCTCCATGGGGCGGGATATCGATATCATCAAGCTGAACGGCTCCATTGAGCTGGCACCCATCCTTGGGCTTTCGGATGTCATTGTGGACATCGTGGAGACCGGCACCACCCTGCGGGAGAACGGCTTACAGGTGGTCACCGAGTTCATGCCCATCTCGGCGCGGTTCATCGCCAACAAGGCCAGCTACCAGTTCAAGCACCGGCAGATGGACACCATGCTGGAAAAGCTGCGCGACACCTTGCACAAGCAGGAGGAAGAGAAATGATCAAGCTGTATAATTTTGACGAGCTGAAACCGGAGGAAATTCTGAACCGGGACATCCGCGCCGAGAAGAACGTAGAGGACGTGGTGGACGCCATCATTGCGGACGTGCGCGCCCGGGGCGACGACGCCCTGAAGGACTACGCCCTGAAATTTGACGGCGCAACAATCGAAAATTTACAGGTGACGCAGGCCGAGATCGACGAAGCCTTTGCGGGCATGGACCCGTATTTCCTCGAGACCCTGCAGCAGGCGGCGGAGAACATCGAGCAGTTCCACCGCCAGCAGGTGCACAAGAATTTTGTGATGAACGACCGCCCCGGCATTGTACTGGGACAGAAATACACCCCCATTGAAAAGGCCGGTGTCTATGTGCCCGGCGGCACGGCGGCGTACCCTTCCACCGTGCTTATGGACGTCATCCCCGCCAAGGTGGCGGGGGTGTCCGAGATCGTCATGACCACCCCCGCCGGAAAGGACGGCAAGGTGAACCCGGTCATTCTGGCCGCTGCCGCCACCGCCGGGGTGACCAAAATTTTCAAGACCGGCGGCGCACAGGCCGTGGCGGCGCTGGCCTACGGTACCCAGAGCATCCCGGCGGTGGATAAGATCGTAGGCCCCGGCAACATCTACGTTGCCACCGCCAAACGCAAGGTGTTCGGCAAGGTGGGCATTGATATGATCGCTGGCCCCAGCGAAATTCTGGTGCTGGCAGACGGCAGCTGCAATCCCGCGTGGGTGGCAGCAGACCTGTTAAGTCAGGCCGAGCACGACAGGCTGGCAAGCCCGGTGCTTGTCACCGACAGCGCAGACCTTGCCAAAGCGGTACAGGCCGAGCTGGAAGTACAAATTCCGCAGCTGCCCCGCGCCGCCATTGCCCGCGCCAGCGTGGACGACAACGGCAAGATCATCCTCTGCACCGACCTGCACAAGGCCATTGAGGCCTGCAACATCATCGCGCCGGAGCACTTGGAGGTCTGCGTGGAGGACCCCTTTGGGGTGCTGAACGAGATCCGCAACGCGGGCAGCATCTTCCTTGGCCGCAATGTGCCGGAGGCGCTGGGCGATTACTTTGCAGGCCCCAACCACACCCTGCCCACCAGCGGCACCGCACGCTTTTCCAGCCCGCTGGGCGTGGACGACTTCGTCAAGAAGTCCAGCTTCATCTACTACACCCGGGACGCGCTGGAAGCCGTTGCGCCCCGCATTGCAGACTTTGCCGAGCGCGAGGGTCTGCACGCCCACGCCCGCAGCGTGACCATCCGGTATGAGAAGTAAGAGGACACCATTATGAGCCGTTTTCTTTCCCCTGCCCTGTCCGCTGTCACCCCCTACACGCCCGGGGAGCAGCCGCAGGATCAGCAGTACATCAAACTGAATACCAACGAAAGCCCCTATCTGCCGTCTCCCCGGGTGGTGGCAGCCGTGAGCGAAGCCGAGGTGGAAAAGCTGCGCCTTTACTCCGACCCCGCCTGTGCCCAGCTGCTGCGCACGGCGGCGGCGCATTTCGGCTTGCAGCCTTCCCAGGTCATGCCCGGCAACGGCAGCGATGAGAACCTGTTCTTTGCGCTGCGCGCCTTCTGTGACGAAAATCACCCGCTGGCCTTTGCGGATATCACCTACGGCTGCTACGGCGTGTGGTGCGGTCTGCTGCACATCCCCACCCACATCATTCCGTTAAAAAAGGACTTCACCCTTGACCCCGCCGACTACCACGGCCTGCACGAAACCATCGTCATTGCAAACCCCAACGCTCCCACCGGACTGTGCCTGCCCCGGGAGGCCATCGAGGGCATTTTGCAATCGAACCCGGACAGCGTGGTCATTGTGGACGAAGCCTATGTGGACTTTGGCGGCGAGAGCTGTGTGCCGCTTATCGACCAATACGACAACCTGCTGGTGGTGCAGACCTTCTCCAAATCCCGGCAGCTGGCGGGTGCGCGGCTGGGGCTTGCCATGGGCAACGCGGCGCTGATTGCCGATTTGAACCGGGTCAAGTTCAGCCTGAACCCCTACAACATCAACCGCCTGACTTTGAAAGCCGGGCAGGCTGCGCTGGAGGATACCGCCTACTTTGAAAAGACCCGCGCCGCCATTATGGACACCCGCGCATGGACGATGCAGCAGCTGACCGACCGGGGCTTTACCGTGCTGGACAGCCGCACAAACTTTGTATTTGCCAGCACAGAACGGATAAGCGGTGGTAAACTATACAAAGAGTTAAAGAAAAACGGCATTCTGGTGCGGCATTTTGATGCGCCGCGCATTGAAAACTGGCTGCGCATCACCATCGGCACGCCGGAGCAGATGCAGGCGCTGATGGACGCTGTGGACAAAATACTGGAGGTGTGACAATGGCAGAGCGCATGGTAACGCTGGAACGCAACACCAACGAGACCCAGATCGAGCTGACCCTTGATCTGGACGGCACCGGCCGCTACGAGATCGACACCGGGTGCGGCTTTCTGAATCACATGCTGGAGCTGTTTGCCCGGCACGGACGGTTTGATCTGGTGCTCACCTGCCACGGCGATGTGCAGGTGGACTACCACCACACCACCGAGGACGTGGGCATTGCGCTGGGACAGGCCTTTGCCCGGGCGCTGGGCGAGATGCGCGGCATCTGCCGCTACGGCAGCTTTTATCTGCCTATGGACGAGGCACTGGTGCTGTGCGCGGTGGATCTTTCCGGGCGGTGCACCCTGAACTGGGACATCCGCTGCCAGACCGAAAAGGTGGGCGATTTTGACGTGGAGTGCGCCAAGGAGTTCTGGTACGGCTTTGCCCGCTGCGTGCCCGCAACCGTCCACTTTGTGCAGTTTGCAGGCGAGAACACCCACCACATTCTGGAAGCCTGCTTCAAGGGCGCGGGCCATGCGCTGGCCGAAGCCGTGCGCATCGACGCGGCACACCGGGACGAGATCCCCTCCACGAAAGGACTGCTGGTATGATCGCCATTCTTGATTACGGGGTAGGCAACCTGTTCAGCCTGCGTTCCAGCTTGCAGCAGCTGGGGCTGCAGGCGGTGGTCACCGCCGACGCCGCTGTCCTCCGCGCCGCCGACCGGCTTATCCTGCCGGGGGTGGGCGCATTCGGGGATGCCATGGCAAAGCTTACCGCCACCGGCCTTGTGCCGGTGCTGAAGGAGCAGGCGGAAAAGAAGCCCCTGCTGGGCATCTGCCTTGGGATGCAGCTGCTGTTTGAAAAAAGCTACGAATACGGCGAGCACGCCGGGCTGGGCTTTATCAAAGGCGAGGTCTGCCCGCTGGGGCCCGACCTCGCGGACAAAAGTCTGAAAGTACCACAGATGGGCTGGAACGCTTTGCACATCGTAAAGGATGACCCCCTGTTCCGCTACATCCGCGAGGGCGAATATGTGTACTACGTCCACAGCTACTACGGCAAAAACTGCGCCGAAAGCACCCTTGCCGTCAGTGATTATTCCATCCCGGTCACCGGCGCGGTGCGGGCGGGGCGGGTGTACGGCACCCAGTTCCACCCGGAAAAGAGCGGCGACACCGGGCTCAGAATTCTGAAGGCGTTCAGCGAATTGTGAGCGGGCGAGGACGCTAAAGGAGAAACAACCATGCAATTATTTCCAGCCATTGACCTGCGCGGCGGGCAGGTGGTGCGCCTGACACAGGGCGACTACGACCGCATGACCGTTTACGGGCAGGACCCCTGCGCACAGGCACGCAGCTTTGTGGCCGCCGGGGCAAAAAATCTTCATGTAGTGGACTTGGACGGTGCCAAGGACGGCACCCTTTCCAACTACGATACCATTGCCGCACTGGCAAAGCAGGGCGGTTTGTACATCGAGGTAGGCGGCGGCATCCGCACCGAGGAGCGCATTGAAAAATACCTCTCCCTCGGGGTGGGGCGCTGTATTCTGGGCAGCGTGGCGGTGACGGATTTTGCCTTTACCGCCCGGATGCTGCAAAAGTACGGCGACAAGATTGCCGTGGGCGTGGATGCCAAGAACGGCTATGTTGCCATCCACGGCTGGAAGGAGGTCAGCGCCGAACCGGGCGTGGCCTTCTGCAAGCGGCTGGCAGAAGCCGGCTGCACCGCCATCATCTACACCGACATTGCCTGTGACGGCGCGATGCAGGGTACAAACCTGAGCCTTTACCGGCAATTAGCGGCCCAAGTGCCCGGGGTGGCCTTTACCGCCAGCGGCGGCATCTCCTCTGAGGCAGAGCTGCTGGAATTGCAGCAGATGGGCACGGCAGCGGCCATTCTGGGCAAAAGTCTGTACACCGGCGCGCTGGACCTTGCCCGCTGCGTGCAGCTGGTGCAGGACTGAGAAAGAGGGTTCTTTATGATAACCAAACGCATCATCCCCTGTCTGGACGTGCGCGACGGCCGGGTGGTCAAGGGCACGAACTTTGAGGGCATCAAGGACGTGGCCGACCCGGTGGAGATGGCACGGCTGTACAATGCCGCCGGGGCGGACGAGCTGGTGTTTTACGATATCACCGCCAGCTTTGAGGGACGCGCCCTCTTTACCGATATCCTGACCCGGGTGGCGGGAGAAATTTTTATCCCCCTGACCGTGGGCGGCGGCATCAACACACTGGAGGATTTTGACCGGGTGCTGAAATGCGGCGCGGATAAGGTAAGCGTCAACTCCGGCGCGCTGAAAGACCCCGGGCTGATCCCCGCCGCCGCGCAGCGCTACGGCGACCAGTGCGTGGTGCTTTCCGCAGATGTGAAGCGTGTGAACGGACAGTTCCGGGTGTTCGCCAAGGGCGGGCGCGAGGATACCGGCCGGGATGCGCTGGACTGGATCAGCTGGTGCGCCGCCCACGGCGCGGGCGAAATATGCCTGAACAGCATCGACACCGACGGCGTGCGCAACGGCTTCGACCTTGAAATGCTGGACGCGGTGGCTGCCCGGGTGAATATCCCCATCATTGCCAGCGGCGGCGCAGGCAAAAAAGAGGATTTTCTGGAGCTGTTCCACCACAAGGGCATCGACGCCGGGCTGGCTGCGGGCATCTTCCACCAGAAGCTGCTGGGTATCCGGGAGCTGAAGGAATACCTGAACGCAAGCGGCGTGGAGATGCGGCTGTAAAAAACACAAAAACACCTTGCATTTTTGTCTTGAATACGATAAAATACACAATATCCCCATCCGGGGAGGGAGAACCGTCATGGAACTGAAATTTGATGAAAAAGGCCTGATCCCCGCCATCGTGCAGGATCACTACACAAAGCAGGTGCTCACCCTTGCCTACATGAACGCCGAAACGCTGGCGCTGACCATTGCCGAGGGGCGCACCGTGTTCTGGAGCCGCAGCCGTCAGGAGATCTGGCGCAAGGGCGAGACCAGCGGCAATGTGCAGCGGGTGGTGTCCATTACCGCCGACTGCGATGCCGACGCACTGGTGGTAGAGGTGGTGAAAGACGGCCCCGCCTGCCACACCGGAGCGGAAAGCTGCTTTTTCAACGAAGTGTATGTCTCCCCGGAGCTGAAGCAGTTCAGCTGGCAGGGGCTGTATAACCTCATCAAGGGCCGCAAGGATACCCCCACGGAGGGCAGCTACACCACCTACCTGTTTGAAAAGGGCAAGGAGAAGATCCTGAAAAAGGTGGGCGAAGAGTGCACCGAGGTCATCATTGCGGGCGAAAAAGAGGACAAGGCTGAGACAGTCTACGAGATCAGCGACCTTGCCTATCATGTGCTGGTGCTGATGGTCAGCGCGGGCATCACCGTAGAGGATGTGACCCGGGAGCTGGAAAAGCGCCATGTGATCGACCATAAGGTCAAGCAGGAAAGGATGCAGTGAGAAGCCTATGGCAGATTACAGAAAATCCAGCGTACATTGCCACTCTACCCTGTGTGACGGCAAAAACACCCTGCAGGAGATGGCGGGTGCCGCCTGTGCGCAGGGGCTGACCACCCTTGGTTTCAGCGGCCACAGCTACACAAAGCCCGACCGCGAATACTGCATGACCCCCGGCCGCACCGCGCAGTACCGCGCCACCATTGCCAAGCTGAAAAACGAGTACCGGGGCAAGGTGGACATCCTGTGCGGCATCGAGTGGGACCTGCTGAGCGAGGGCACGCCCAAAGGCTTTGATTACTGGATCGGCAGCGCGCACCATCTGTACGGCAAAAATACCGGCAAATACTACGAGATCGATTTCCGCCCCGAGGATCTGCGGGACTGCATCAATAACGATTTTGACGGTGACCCGCTGGCAGCAGTGGAGGCCTATTTTGCCGAGGTGGAGAAGATCGCCGCCAAAAAGCCGGATATTCTGGGACATATCGACCTTGTCAAAAAGCTGAACGCGGACGGCAGCTTTTTTGACGAGGAATCCCCCCGCTACAAGGCCGCAGCGCTCAGGGCGCTGCAAGCTGCCCGGGAGAACGACTGCATTCTGGAAGTAAACACCGGCGGCGTATACCGGGGCTACCGCAAGGACTTCTACCCCGGCGCATGGCTGCTGGGCGAGTGGAACAAGCTGGGCGGTAGGGTGATCATCACCGCCGACGCCCACGACACCGCCGCGCTGACCTTCGGCTTCGACGAAGCCGCCGCCGCCATCAAGGCTGCCGGTTTCACCGCCCTGACTGTGCTGACTGTCAACGGGTTTGAGCAGCAGGAGCTATAAAAAAGTAGTTGCGAAACACCTACGGTGTTTCGCAACTACACAAATAAATTTTTTTAAATCGTTTTACCGCAAAAGAGGCCACTGCACACAAAAATGTGCAACGGCCTCCTTTTTGCGCGAAGAAAGGAACCCTATGACCCAGACGCGACCCCTGAAAACAAATCTCTTTAACCGAAATGCAGACCTGCTGCACGGGCCTATTTTCAAGAACCTTTTTCTGTTCATGCTGCCCATTCTGGTGTCCAATTTATTCCAGCAGCTGTATAATACCGTGGATACCATGATCGTGGGCAACGTGCTGGGCGATACCGCACTGGCTGCCATCGGCTCCTGCGGGTCCATCTACGAGCTGCTGGTGGGCTTTGGCATCGGCATCGGCAACGGGCTTTCCATCGTGGCTGCGCGCTCCTACGGGGCACAGGACGAGGATCTGCTCAAAAGGACGGTGGCCGGGTCGCTGGTCATTGGGCTTTGCGCAAGCTTTGTCATTACCACGGCGGGCTTTTTCGGCCTGCGGCCGCTTTTGCAGCTGCTGGACACCCCCGCAGAGATTTTAGAGGACGCCTACCGGTATATCATCGTCATCGATTTGGGCGTGCTGGTGATGTTCTTTTATAACCTGTGCGCCGGGCTGCTGCGCGCCATCGGCAACAGCGTGATGCCGCTGGTATTCCTGCTCATCAGTTCGGGGCTGAACGTTGCGCTGGATCTGTGGTTCATTGCCGGGCTGGGCATGGGCGTGCAGGGCGCGGCGGTGGCCACCGTCATTGCGCAGGGCATCTCGGTGGTGCTGTGCATTCTGTATGTGATGCGCCGCGTGCCGCTGCTGCTGCCCGCCCGCAAGCACTGGGCGGTGGGACAGCATTTGTACTGGGAGCTGTTCAGCCAGAGCATCTCCATGGGGCTGATGAGCAGCATCGTGTCAGCGGGGTCGGTGGTGCTGCAATACGGCATCAACGGGCTGGGCACGTTGACCATTGCGGGGCACACCGCCGCGCGCAAGCTGTTCTCCTTTACCAGTATGCCGCTGATCTCCATGGCAAACGCCGGCTCCACCTTTGTCTCCCAGAACCGGGGTGCAGCCCAGCCGGAGCGAGTGCGCAAAGGGATGCGCACCATGTACCTGTGCTCGGTGGTCATCATGGCGGCAGAGGTGGTGCTGATGCAGCTTTTTGCCCGGCAGCTGGTGCAGCTGATCTCCGGTTCCTCCGCGCCCCTCGTGCTGGAAAACGGCGCACGGTATCTGATGTGGAACGCGCCGTTCTACGCGGTGCTGGGGGTGCTGCTGTGCACCCGGTACGCTTTGCAGAGCCTTGGGCAGAAGGTGCTGCCGCTGTTTTCCAGCGTCATTGAGCTGGTGGGCAAGGTGATCTTTGTGCTGGTATTCATCCCGCGCTACGCCTACAATGCCGTCATCCTGTGCGAGCCCATCATCTGGTGCTTCATGGCGGCATATCTCGTGGCAGTGTACCGCCGCGACGCCTTTGTGTATCCAAGAAAGAAAACCATCTGAATGCGCTCCGCGTTTGCTCTGCGCATCATCAGCGGAAAATTTATTTTGAATTTTGGGGTTCTGAAAAGTCTGCGGAGCTTGTCGGGGCAAAGCCCCTCCATCTGCTTGCGCAGACCGCTCTGCCGCTTAAAAGCCCCACTGGGGCTTTCATTGCTGCGCAAACGCGGACTTTTCAGAACCCCTTTTTCACAGAAGAGAACCATAAAGACACCCCCGGACAGCACGCAGAGCTGTCCGGGGGTGTTGTGTTATGATTTATGATACTTTTACCATGCGGAAGGTCTTTCCGCGCTTAATGCAGTCCAGCAGCAGGTCGTATTCTGCGGGCACTTCACCGATGACGTTCACCTTTTCGTCTGCGGGCAGGTCGGCGCGCACAAGCTGGATCTCGCCGGAGTAGCGGCCATAGCCGATGTTATCCATGGTCACGCAGCGGCGGCGGCGCTCCACGCAGTTGTCCGGCTGCACGCTGTTGCCAAAGCAGGAGTAGAGCCGGGATTCCTGATACCGCACAAGCCCTTTGGGCGAGTCCGGGCGGCAGGTAAAGGTGCGGTCGTACAGCGTCTCATAACCGGGGCGCAGGGCGACCGGCAGGCAGAGCTCGCCGGTGGTGCAGAAGTGGCGGATATACTCCTGCTCCCGGGCGCTGACCTCCGGGTCGCCCGCAAAAATGCCGTCCAGACCGTAGTTCAGTGCCAAGTCCGCAAAGGCCGCCGAGGGGGCAGCGGTGCGGTGGGCTTCCAGCGTGGGCAGACCCGCGTACAGCGGCCCACGCAGCAGGGCGTCGCCGGGGATAAAGCCGTACACCTGCAAGCCCTCTGCCTGCAAAGCTGCGGTGCTCTCGCGCAGAAATTCCGGGTCAAGGCCGGTCTCCGGGCGGGGGTAGAAGTTGTGCATGGCGATGACCGTGCCGCCGCCTGCCGCCAGCTGCCGCGCCACCTCCGGGGTGGTGGTGGAGGCGTTGACGGCAACGGGCAGCTGCTGCGCAAGGGCGCACATCTCCTCCAGCGAGAAGCCGTAGTCCAGCCGCAGACCCCACAGGTGCAGCCGCTTTGCCAGCGCGGTCAGGTCGGCACAGCCGAACTGCCGGATGGTCTTTTCCGACACGTCTGCCAGAATGCGCCAGCCCTGTGCGGAGAGAAAATCGCACATTTCCTGCACGCGGGCGCAGTAAGCGGCATCAAATTCTTCGCTGATATGCAGTGAGATAAAAACAGGCGCGCCGCCTGCCGCAAAAGCGGAAAGCGACGCACGCTGTTCCTCAAACTGCGTCAGATACACTGACCGTCCGAGTGTTTTAAGCATTGGCAACGTCCTCAACAGAGACCATTGCGTTGGTCACGATAAAGCCCATGATGTAGCAGATGACCAGACCCACTGCGTAGCAGCCAACGGAAGCAGCCACACCGTGAGGGCCGGCGGTCATGACGAACAGAGCCAGCAGACCGGAGGGGCCCCAAGCGGTAGCAGCCACCTGCATGGCCATGACGAAGGCACCGCCGAAGCCGGCACCCAGACCGGCGCTGATGAAGGGCTTGCCCATAGGCAGGGTGACACCGTAGATCAGCGGCTCGCCGATGCCCAGCAGACCTGCGGGCAGTGCGCCGGTGATAACGTTCTTCAGGCGGGTGTTGCCGCACTTCTTAGCCTTGAAGTAGATAGCGACAGCAGCGCCAACCTGACCTGCACCGGCCATAGCCAGAGCGGGGTACAGGGTAACGTAGCCAAAGCTCTCCAGCTGCACGGAGTACAGAGCAACCAGACCATGGTGCATGCCCATAGCGACCATGGGCAGGAACAGAGCGGTGGAAATATAACCGGCAATGATGCGCACGATCAGGATATCGCTCATGCACAGCTTTTCAACCACCCAGCACAGCGCGGTGGAAACATAGCCGGTAGCGGGCATGATGATCAGGATATAGGGCACGAGGCACAGGATCATGGTGATCAGCGGGGTGAACACAATGTCCAGAGATTCGGGCATCCACTTACGCACCCAGCGCTCGATCTTGACAAGGCACCATGCGCCCAGCACAACGGCCAGCACGCCGCCGCGGCCTGCACGCAGGATGGAATCCAGCGGCACAGCCTCGTTGAAGAGACCCAGAATGGAAGAGATCTTGTTGATACCGTCCAAACCGGTGATCATGCCCAGCATACCGCCCAGAATGGGGGTGCCGCCGAACTTTTCGGCTGCGCGGTAGCCGACCCATGCGGTCAGGTAACCAAGGAAGCAGGTGTTCATCAGACCCAGCAGGGTGCTGATCAGAGCCAGTGCGGGGATGTCGGCGTAGTTCGGCACCACCTGACCGATCAGGGAGTTGATGCCGGCGCACAGACCGGAAGCCACAACGCCCGGGATCAGGGGGATAAAGATATCGCCGAAGGTCTTGAACAGCTCCTTGACCTTGCTCTGCTTCTGTCCAGCCTTGACTGCGGCCTTGTTGGTCTGCCAGTCGTTGGCGGTGGAAGCGGCGGCGTCCGCCGGGATGCCCATATCGCGGCAGATATCTGCGCACTTGCGGCACTTGCCGGGGCCGACCACGATCTCCACATAGCCGGTACGGTCATGCACGATGCCCATCACGCCCTCGATGGCCTTCAGGCCCTCGTCGTCGATCTTGGCGTCATCTTTAACGCGCACCCGCAGACGGGTCATGCAGTTGGTTGCGGTGAGAACGTTGCTCTTTCCGCCGACCTTCTCCAGCGCCGCGCGGACCAGTTCTTCATTCGTCATAAGTGGGTCCTCCTTTAAAACAGGTGTATATCCGATGCGGCCTTTGCCGCTAAGGAACTTAGAGATATCTTACAGCACTTCCAGCCGGATGGCCTCCCGCACATGGCCGCGGGCCTTTTCCAGCCGCCGGGCGGCTTCTGCGGCATCGCAGTCTGCCAGCAGCATGGTGATGGCGGTCTTTACGCTGCCACCCGCTGCGTCAATGGCGGCGCGGGCTTTCTCCCGCTCCACGCCGGTGGCGTCAATGACGATATTCTCGGCGCGGGTGTGCAGCTTTTCGTTGGTCTGCTGCACATCCACCATCAGGTTCTGGTAGGCCTTGCCGGTGCGCACCATAGAGCCGGTGGAGATCATGTTCAAAATCAGCTTCTGTGCTGTGCCGGACTTGAGCCGGGTGGAACCGGTCAATACCTCGGGGCCGCAATTCACCTCAATGGCAAGCTCTGCGGCCTTGCCGATGGCGCTGCCGATATTGCAGGCAATGGCGGCAGTGTGGCAGCCCACGCTCTTGGCGTAGTCCAGACCGCCCAGCACATAGGGCGTGCGGCCGGAGGCGGCAATGCCCACCACAAAATCGTCTGCGGTCAGGCCGTGGGCTTTCAGGTCATCAACAGCCAGCTCCCGGCTGTCCTCTGCGCCCTCCACAGCCTCGATAAAGGCTTTTTCGCCGCCGGCGATGAGCCCTACCACCATCTCCTTCGGCACACCGAAGGTGGGCGGGCACTCGGCGGCATCCAGCACGCCTAAGCGGCCGGAGGTACCGGCGCCCATATAGAACAGCCGTCCGCCTTTTTCAAAGGATTCTGCCGCCCATGTCACCGCCTGCGCGATCTGCGGCAGGCACTTGGCAATGGCCAGCGGTACCCGGGCGTCCTCCTCGTTCATGACAGTCACGATCTCCAGCGGGGACATCTGGTCCAGCTGCATCGTGCGCGGGTTGCGGGTCTCGGTGGTCATCCCACTCAGATTCAAACCCATATCCTGCACCTCCAGTTTCCGCCGCACCCCTTGCGGCGTGATTGTGACCAAAGTATAAACTTTTTCAAACAAAATGTCCACAAAAAGACTATTTTGTGGTACAATGTTTTATGCAAGTATTGTTTTTGAAATTTTTGCGTACAAGTACGACTTTTTTGTGCAGCTTGTTCAATCCATCCTGAAATACAACAGAGGTATCTATATGCAGAACGTTCTTTTACGCCTGCGGGAGGTGCAGCCCTCCCTCAGCAGCACCGAGCGGCAGATCGCGCAGTTCATTCTGGAAAACCCGGACGAGACCACCACCCTTACCATCCGGGATCTGGCGCGGCGCTCTTTCTCCTCCCCTTCCAGCGTGGTGCGCATCTGCCGGGTCATCGGCTTTCAGGGCTACAAGGAGCTGCGCCACGCCCTGACGCTGGAGCTTGCCACCCTTGGGGAAAACGGCAGCCACCGGGAAAAGGACATCACCCCGCAGGACAGCCTGCAGGAGATCGTGGACAAGGTGACCCACAAGAACATCCAGAGCCTGCTGGACACCCAGCGGCTGCTTTTGCTGGATGAGCTGGAGCAGTGCGTGGAACTGATTGCCAACGCCCGTACGGTGCTGTTGTTCGGCATTGGTTCCTCGCTGTGCGTGGCAAAAGACACCTACCTGAAATTTCTGCGTCTGGACAAGCCCTGCGTGGTCAACGAGGACTCCCACTCGCAGCTTTTGCAGGCACGCAACGCCACTGCGCAGGATGTGGGCATCGTGTTCTCCTACTCCGGGCAGACCATGGAGATGATCCAGTGCATCAAGGAGATGAAGGCGGGCGGCGCACCGGTCATCGCGGTGACCCGCTACTACCCCTCCGAGGTGGCACAGCTGGCCGACCATGTGCTGTATGTGGCCGCCAACGAGAGCCTGTTCCGCAACGGTGCCATGTCCTCCCGCCTTTCCCAGCTGAACGTGGTGGATATCCTGTACACCGCCTACGCCAGCCGCAACCACGAGGACACCATGCGCCGCCTGACCAAGACCCACATCTATAAGCCCGGTGACCCGGAGGTGCTCACCCAGCCGTAAAACAAAAAGCCGTCCCGCAGGGTACAATAACCAAAGCCCCCGGCCTGACAGAGCAGACCGGGGGCAAGGAAGTATCTCCGGGAATGTCACATGGTAAACTGGATGGCGCAGAAGGCAGCATAGATGCACAGCAGGATAATGCCCTGTGCACGGGACAGCTTGCCGCGCTTCAGTGCGGGAAGGGTCATGATCATCATGACAGCCAGCATGACCGGGATCTCCAGCACAAGGCTGGAATTGATGCCGAACAGGGTGGAACTCTGCGGCACGGTGAAGGGTGCCAGCGTGACGGACATACCGCTGACCAGCACCAGATTGAACACGTTTGCGCCCACGATGTTGCCAAGGGACAGATCGCTGCAGCCCTTGACCAACGAGGTGATGGCGGTGACCAGCTCCGGCAGAGAGGTGCCCAGCGCCACAAAGGTCAGCGCGATGACCGACTCCGGCACGCCCAGTGCCTGTGCGATGAGGGTGCCGTTATCCACCAGCAGGTTTGCGCCCAGTGCGATCAGCACAGCGCCCAGCACCAGCAGCACCAGCGTTTTGGTAAGGGACATCTCTTCCCCTGCATTTTCGGCCTCGGCCTCGGCCTCCGCTTCGGCGGCGGCAGGGGCTTTTTTCATCTGCAATACGTTTGCCACCATGTAGGCCACGAACATGGCCAGCATCACAAAGCCCAGCGGGCGGGTGAATTCGCCCATGGCGTAGGCAGCCACGCAGTAGATGGCGGCTGCGGCAAAGAAGAAGGCTACCGGCACCCGCAGGGTCTTGGGGTCTACCTTGCCCGGACGGACGGCGATGGTGATGGCGGCGATCAGGGCAGAGTTGCAGATGACCGAGCCGATGGCGTTGCCGTAGGCGATCTCACCATGGCCGGACACGGCGGACATGGTGGACACCATGACCTCCGGCAGGGTGGTGCCGATGGACACCACCGTTGCGCCGATGAGCAGCTCCGGCAGGTGGAACCGCCGTGCCAGTGCCGAAGCACCGTCCACGAACCAGTCGCCGCCCTTGATCAGGAACAGCAGACCGACGATAAATAGCAATACAGGAACCAGCATAATTTTTCTCCTCTGATTTTTCGCGGGGCGTGAACCCACAGAACCGGGAACGGATCGCTCCATCCCCGGTTCTGCACAAGATCGGTCAGTTGGCGTTATTTCTGCATGATGTGGATGGCAAAACCGCCGTACTCGCCCTCAAGATACACATTCTTGATGCGGCCGTCCTCAAAATAGGCGGCAGTCTCCATGCGGAAGCGGAAGCCATTTTCCTCCAGCTCCTCCATCGCAGCCTTCAGGTCGGGGGTGCGCATTGCGATGTGGCCGTTCTTGCCCAGAAAGGGGCTCTTCATGCACTCGAAATAGTTACCGGCAAACTCGGACTTCTGTCCGTGGCGGGGCTCTAAGTTGAACAGCTTGCACAGCAGCAGCGCCAGCTGCTCGGCCTCGCCTGCGTTGTCGGTGTTGATGCCGACGTGCTCCAGCTCAAACGTGTTTTTCATTTGGTGTTTCTCCTGTTACTTCATGGGGAAGATCAGCACAGCGCCCACCGTCAGCGCCAGCAGACGGATGAAGTACTGCGGAATGGTGAACTTCCAGAACTCGGTGATCTTGTAGTCACCGGCGCCCATGATCATGGCGGGCATACCGTCAATGGGCAGGAAGTGTCCGCACCAGCCGGAGACCACGATAGCGGCAGCGGCTGCGGTGGGGTCCAGACCCAGATTGACGCAGGTGGCAATGGCCATGGGAGCAAAGACGTACACGGTGCCGATGGTGGAACCGGTCAGGGTTGCCAGCACACTGGTCAGGATGCAGAAAGCGAAGATCAGCACGAAGGGGTTGACGTTGGTGCCCAGCATCTTGGCAACGGTCTCGCCGACCAGACTGGTCAGGCCGGTGTTGCCCAGAGCATCGGCGATGCCGATGACGCCTGCGGACATCAGGATGATGGGTGCGCTGATGGAGTTGCGGATCTCGTTGAAGTCCATGACGCCGGAGATCAGGATGATGCCCACGGCCAGACCGGTGATGGCGTAGCCTGCGTCACCGATCTTGCTCTGCAGGATCATGCCCACAACGGCGAGCACAAAGCTGAAGTAGGTGATGAGCTCCTGATTCTTGGTCAGAGCGACCTTCTGCTCACCGGCGTGGAGAGCCTCTTCCTTGGCCTCGGCAATGGGGTGGTCGGGCAGGATCTTGTAGGCCAGGACGCACCACACCAGGAAGCCGATGGACAGGCACAGGTTGACCAGAGAGAACTTGACCAGATTGACGTTTGCCGCAACGCCTGCGCTTTCCAGAACGGCGATCACGATGCCGTACTGCAGAGCGGTGTTGAAGGGCAGCAGCGGGTGGTTTGCTGCAAAGCCCGCAGGCATCAGAACCCTGGACGGGGGCAGCTGCTTGGAGTAGGGCAGAGTGGACAGCAGGCCGATGACCAGCACATAGTAGGCGGTGGAACCGGTGCCGAACAGGCTGCAGCCCAGCATAACGATGAGGATCAGCAGGACGTAGGCCTTAAAGCCGCCTTTGCTGGCCATGTTGAACATGGTCTGCTTGAACTTGACGATGAAGCTGGTTTTCTGCAGGGCCGCAATGATGGCCATGAAAGATGCCAGCATGACGATGGTGGGGTTTGCGAAGCCGCCGAAGGCGGTCTTGATGTCGGTAACGCCGAACACCACCAGCAGCAGCAGCGCCAGCAGCGGGGGTGCACCGAAGGGCAGTTTATCCACCATGATCAGGATGATCATGAGGACAGTCACTGCCAGAGCAATGATCATGGGAAGTGTCATAGAACGTTTCCTCCTTTTTTGTGTCCGCAGTACCTGTTGCGCAAGAGCCCGACCCTTTGCACAATTCCGATGCGGCTTTCTTGATTAAAAGTATATAGTTTTCCGCTGTGCGTCACAATCATTTTTGGGCTCGTTGTGTTCTTTTTTGAAACATATTCAGAATTTGTTCAATTCTTTTGCTGTAATGTGTCGCTTTTTGAAACATATTGCGGTTAGTTTCGGCTGATTTGTTGCTTTTTGAAACAGGACAAAACCAGAAAAAGCCGCCGCACCGTACGGGGTGCAGCGGCTCTCTCTGGAAGAAAATGAAGAATTGGTTGGGATGGGGATAACTTAGTTGGCGCGGCCGGTCATTTTGACCGCATACTTGATGGCGTTGACTAGGCTCAGCTCGTTGCCGTTGCCCTTACCGGCGTGGTAGAAGTCGGTGCCGTGATCCACGCTGGCGCGGATGATGGGCAGACCCAGCGTGACGTTGACGCCCTCCACGGCCTTCCACTCCTGCTTTTCACGGTCGTAGACAAAGCCCACGGTCTTGAGCGGGATGTGACCCTGATCGTGGTACATACACACCACGATGTCGTACCAGCCGCCGATGGCCTGCGAGAACACGCTGTCCGGCGGGCAGGGACCCACCACGCCGGTAATGCCCTCGGCCTTGGCGGCTTCGATGGCGGGGGTGATCTCCTCGATCTCCTCCCGGCCGAACAGGCCGTTCTCACCGCAGTGGGGGTTCAGACCTGCCACCGCGATGCGGGGGTTCTCGATGCCCATATCCTTGCAGGCCTTGTTGGCGATCTCGATGACCTCCAGCACGCGGTCCTTCTTGACCCGGTCGCAGGCTTCCCGCAGGGAAACGTGGGTGGAAACGTGCACCACGCGCAGGTCGTGATGTGCCAGCATCATGGTGTACTTTTTGGTGTGGGTGTAGGTGGCGTAGATCTCGGTGTGGCCGTCAAAGTGGGTGTAGCCGTCCGACTTCTCGCCGTGGTAGTACTCCAGCGCCTTGTTCATGGCTTCCTTGTTCAGGGCGTTGGTGCAGGTGGCATCCACCTCACCCGCCATAGCCAGCTCAATGACCTTTTTCACGCACTGGAAGGCTGCGTTGCCGCCCTCCACGCTGACCTTTGCCATCTCGAACTTGCTGATGTCCTCGATCAGATCCAGATGCAGCACATCGATGGTGCCGGGGGTGAACAGGGCATCCGACACCTTCTCGCAGCGGTGGATGACGATGTCCTCGCGGCCAACGAACTTTTTGGCCTGCTCCATCACCTTCACATCGCCCACCACGATGGGGCGGCAGTAGCTGTACTGCTCCGGGTCAGCCAGAGCCTTGATGGTGATCTCCGGGCCGGAACCGGCGGGATCGCCCATGGTAATACCGACAATGGGTTTATTCATAGCAGCCTTCTCCTTGCTTCAGCGCGTTTCAGTGCAGACCCTTGGCCTCGTTCTCTGCCAGAACCTTCTTGATGGCCTCCATGCCCTCTTCCGGCACATAGTTGAAGGGTGCGCGGCACTTGCCAACGGGGTGACCCTGCAGGGCAACGGCGGTCTTGATGATAGTGTTGGGGTTGCCGTACTTGAAGGTCTGCTGCAGGATGGCAATGGCGTCCTGTGCAGCCTGTGCGCCCTCCAGATCCCCGGCCTTGAAGCAATCGTAGATCTTGGCAACGGTCTCCGGCCAGATGTTGGCGCGGCCTGCAATACCGCCTGCGCCGCCCTCTTTCAGGCAGGTCAGGATGGCACCGTCGTTACCGGCCAGAATGGCAACTTCCTTATCCAGCTCGCGGGTCAGGCGGATGTAGGCCTTCAGGTTCTCGATATCGCCGCTGGAATCCTTTGCGCCCACGATGTTCTCCACGTCACGGCACAGTGCCTGCACGGTCTCGGGCAGCAGCTTGTTGCCGGTGCGGGCGGGGATGTTGTACAGGATGATGGGCAGGTTCACAGCCTTTGCCACAGCGGTGTAGTGGTCGTACAGCTCCTTCTGGGAGGCCAGTGCAAAGCTGGGGGTGATGATGGACAGTGCATCTGCGCCCAGCTCCTCGGCACGCTTGCTCAGGCGGATGGTTTCGGCGGTGGTGATGCAGCCGGTGCCTGCGTAGACCGGTACGCGGCCCTTTACCTGATCGATGACAGTGGCAAGGATTTCTTCCTTCTCCTGGAAGGACAGGGCGTAGGCTTCGCCGTTGGTGCCCATGGGGAAGATGCCGTGCACGCCGCCTGCCAGCAGGCGCTCCACCTGCTCGCGCAGAGCCTGATGGTTGACCGTCTGCTCAGGGTCGTCGTTCATGGGGGTGATTACGGGAGGGATGATGCCTTTGATATCGCTGGTCTTCATAAGTCTTTACTCCTTTTCTGTTACATGATCTCCTGATACAGCTTGCGTGCGTCGTCGGCGGTAACGGGGCGCATATTGTTCACCAGCAGGCGCTGCACCTGCATACCGGCGTTGACCAGACCTTCCAGATCCTCGGCAGGCACGCCGAACTCCTTGAGGCTGGTGGGGATATCCAGATGCTTGACGATGTGCTCCAGACGGGCGATCATCCATGCAGTCTTTTCCTCCACGGTGGTGCAGGTCTTTTCCTCGTGGCAGCAGCGGTCGTAGGCGGCAGCCAGACGCTCGCGCACGGCGGGGTGCTCGCTGTTGAAGCGCATGACCGGTGCCAGCAGGATGGCGTTGGACACGCCGTGTGCAATGTGGTACTTGCCGCCCAGCGGGTAGCTCAGTGCGTGCACAGCGGTGGTGCCGGAAGCGGTGATGGCCAGACCGCCGTAGTAGGCTGCGATCTGCATCCGGTTCTTCTCTGCCATGGCCTCGGGGTCATCGCAGGCTTTTTCGATGTTGTTCAGGATCAGGTCCAAGCCTTCCAGTGCGTACAGATCGCTGAAGGGGTTGGCCTTGTTGCTGGTAAAGCACTCGATGCAGTGTGCCAGCGCATCCACGCCGGTAGCGGCTGCGATCTTGCGGGGCAGGTTCTTGATCATGCGGGCGTCCAGAATGACGTAGTCCGCGATCATGTTCTCGTTGACGATGCCCACCTTCAGCTCCTTTTCGGGCACAGCCACGATGGCGTTGGGGGTGACCTCGGCGCCGGTACCGGCGGTGGTGGGGATCAGCACAATGGGCACGCACTTCTGTGCCATGCCGGGGTTATCCAGCAGCTCCTTCACGCCGTAGGCGTCGGTCACCAGCACGCTTGCCAGCTTGGCAGCGTCCATCACAGAGCCGCCGCCGCAGGCCACGATGAGGTCTGCACCGGAGACCTTGAACTCGTCCACCAGCTTCTGCACAGCCATGTAGCTGGGCTCCGGGGGCAGCTCGTCCAGCACATAATACTCTGCGCCGGAGGCCTTGACAGCCTCTTCCGGCAGGGCGAACAGGCCAGCGCCCTCAATGCCCTTATCGGTGAACATGGCTACCTTTTTTGCGCCGCGTGCCTTGATGATGGCGGTGATATTGTCCATAGCGTTCTCGCCGCCGTAAACTGCGTGCGGCATTTTAAGATTGTACTGGGTCAGCATACTGATCAACCTCCTGAATGATGTTCTGATCTATAAAAAGGATGAAACTCTCGAAAAGCTTTTTCAGCGGCTCTGCGCTGCGGTGGGGTTATACAGACCCACGGTCTCCCGCTTTGCGCCCAGCACGTCCTGCTCCGAGAAGCGGACATACTTGATGCCCTGCCGGGTGCGGGCAGCGTAGGCCAGATGCAGCATGCCGTCCCGTCCCTGCATCAGGTAGGGGTACTCGTACTGCTTGTTGTTGGTCTTGTTCTCATCGCCCATGTAGCCCTCGCCGCGCTCCATCCAGCGGATGATGGGGAAGGTCAGGCCGCCGTCCTCCGAAAGCGCCACCGCCACCGGGCAGCGCAGGCCGGGCCATGCAGCCTTGCCGGGCACGGGGTTGGGGGTGCAGGTGGGGTTATAGGCAATGGCGATGCGGCCGCTCTGCAGCTTGACCGCGCTGATGCTGGAGTTGTTGTTGGGCAGCGGGGTGGGTGCGGGCACGCTCCAAGTCTCGCCCCAGTCAAAGGACTCGCTGCGGTGGATGCGGTAGGCCTCGCGGTTGCGCATAAAGGCCACCAGATGCCCCGGTTCCAGCTCGATGACATTGGCATGGACATGGCCGTTGCTGCCGGGCATCATGACCATGCGCCAAGTCTTGCCCTCATCGTCCGAGATGCGGAAAGCAGTGGGGTCGCCGGACAGACCCTCGGCAGAGTCGGTGCACAGCCAGTTGGCAAAGATCCAGCGGCCGTTGGACAGCACCTGAATGGGCTGGCGGCAGAAGGTGCCTTCCTCCGGGAACACGGTGGTGTAAGCGCCCCATGTCTTGCCGCCGTCGGTGCTCTTCTGGCAGCGCACCACGGCGGTGAACTGCATATTGTCCTTGCCCTCTACACGGTCCAGCTGGGCGGTGTACATCGCCCACACGGCGTTATCCGGGCCGTAGAACAGCGAGGGGTTCTGCTCGCTGCGGGTGGGGTCGCCGGAGATATCCACCGGCTCCAGCCACTTGGTACCGTCATGCGGCAGCACCGAGCAGATGATGTGCACATCTGCGCTGCCCTCATAAGTACCGGCGAACCAGCAGCAGAGCAGATCACCGTTGGGCAGCTCCACCATGGCAGGTGCGTGGGCGGTGGGCCAGCCGCCGGTGGGCAGCAGGGCCTCCAGCGTGCCCATCTCCTCGTTCTCGTACACGGTGCCGTCCCAAGTCAGGCCGGGCAGTTTTGCATAGGTCATGGTCGTTCTCCTTCTGTTACATTTATCTTCTGTTCCAGCCGCAAAGGGCTGTCTGCTTCCATTCTCAATGCTTTGCAATGCGGTCTGCCAGCTCCACCAGCAGATCCTCCTGCCCAAAGCCGCCGGACTTGGTAATGACGTAGCGGGTGCGCCCCTGATAGGTGAACCGCGCCAGCACGATGCCGCTTTCCAGTTCGCACACCGGTTCCAGCTCCCGTGCGCCCACGCTGTTCATGCATTGCAGCAGGGTGTCGCCGCCGGTGAGCAGCAGCGTACCCAGATGTTCGCTGCCGAACAGCGCCCCGAACATCTGCCCGACGCTGCCGGAAATGCCCACCCGCAGGCCGTCCAAGTCAATGCCCCGGGCGGCGGCGTAATCGGCGGTAAGCTGGTTGCCCCCGGCGTCATTGGTTTCAATAATGCAGCGGGGGTTTGCTGCCAGCATGGCTTCAATTTCAGCCAGCGCAGCCTTGCCGTCGGTGCTTGCCCAGTAGCCGGGTTCCAGCTTCTGCCGGGGGGTCAGCCGCAGGCGGGTAAAGCCTGCCTTTTCGGCGGTGTCCATCTGCCGCAGGGTGATGGGGTTCACGCTGCCGCAGAGCACCAGCAGCCGGGGATCCAGCTGCGGGGTCTCGACCACGCTGCCGTCCGAAAGCCCCAGCAGCTCCGGCAGAAAGGCGGCAAAGCCTGCGCAGCCTGCCAGCACCGGGGGTGTTCCATTCTGGAACAGCTGCCGCCCGGCGGTTTCCAGATCTGCGGCGGTTGCAGCGTCATACACCAGAATTCCGGTCTTGTCCGCTGCCGTCTCGCCGGGGCACAGGTTCTGTGCGGGGATCTCAGTCTGCAAATGGATCAGCTTTGTCACCTCGGCGCAGCGCACCGGTTCGAAGGGGTCGATGCCGAAGGGGCTTTCGTTCACCGGCACACCGTCGATGTAGTGGACGCCCTTTTTTGTGGTGCGTCCGATCTGCGGGAAGGCCGGCAGAAAGGGCAAATTGCGTGCGCCGCTTGCTTTGAGTAGGGCGGCAAGCTCTGCGCCGATGTTGCCGCGCAGGGCGGAATCCGTCTTTTTATAGATGCAGCCCACGCCGTTTTCCACCGCGCTGCGGGCCAGCTCTTCAACGGCCTTTGCAGCCTTTGCGGCGGGCAGATGCCGCGTTTCGGTATCCACCACCAGCACGGTGCTGCTGCAGGCGGAAAGGTCTGCCTGACCCACCACGACCTGCGTGGGGATGCCATGTGCCGCAAGCTGTACGCCGGTATCCAGCGCACCCGTAAAATCATCTGCAATCATCAGCAGGCGAAGCATTGTTCGTGCCCCCTCACTTGTTTTTGTGCTTTCATTATGCCGTATCCGCCGCGGGAATGCACCCGGCGCAAGCGGGAAAATCGTTTCATTTTAGCACGTTTTCAATTTTCTTTTTGTTTTGTTGGCAAAAACGTTCTATTTTGAAACCATATTCTGTTTTCTTTTTGAACCAGACCGTTTATAATAGTTTCAAAGAGAAACACGGAGGGACGTTTTATGGTCGAGACTCACACCCGCATTCTGAGCATTGCCCCCTACGACGGAATGCGCACCGCCATGGAGCAGGCGGCGCAGGCCTACCCCAACGTTGAGCTGGAGGTGTACACCGGCGATCTGGAAGAGGGACAGGCCATCGTGCAGCGCATGGCCCCCAACAGCTACGACTGCATCATCTCCCGCGGCGGCACCGCCACCCTGATCCGGCAGGTGACCGACCTGCCGGTGGTGGATATCCATATCTCGGTGTATGATGTGCTGCGCACCATGAAACTGGCAGAGAACTACACCAGCCTGTACGCCATCGTGGGCTTTCCCAGCATCACCGAACCCGCCCACACCCTTTGCAGCCTGCTGAACTTTGATCTGGACATCCTTACCGTCCGCAGTGCCGAGGAGGTGCGCCATACCTTGGAGCGGCTCAAGCAGGGCGGCTACCGGATGGTGGTCTGTGATATGGTCACCCACACCATTGCCCGGGAGATGGGCTTTGACGCCTTCCTGATCACCTCCGGCATCGAGAGCCTGCACAGCGCCATCGATCAGGCGGTGAACATCAGCACATGGTTCGGCCAGCTGCGGCAGGAGAACCTGTTTCTACGCAGCATCACGCAGGAGCAGGGCGGCCGGGTGGTGGTGATGGAGCCGGACGGCAGCCTGTACTATAATAATATGAAGGACATCTCCCCGGAGCTGCACCGCTGTTTGCAGACCCATCTGCGGGAGATCCCCGCCACGGGCAGCTTAAAGTTCTATTACACCGAGCGTAGCCAGCTGTACAGCATCACAGCACAGGTGCTGCTGATGAACAATGTGCAGCGGTATCTGTTCTACTGCGTGCCCTCCCGCATCCCGCTGCATTCCAACCGCCCGGGGCTGCGGTCGCTGAACAAAGGCGAGTGCGAATATCTTTTCTCTAACAGCTTTTACAGCCTGAGCGGTGCCATGGGCACGCAGGACGCCGAGATCAACGCCCTTGCTGCCGTGCGCCAGCCCCTGTTCATCTGCGGCGAGCCGGGCACCGGCAAAGAGCAGATCGCCCGCTACCTCTACCTGCACAGCGCACTGGTAAACCGCCCCCTCGTGGTGGCGAACTGCGCCTTGATGAACGATAAATCATGGGATTTTCTGCTCAACCACTATAACTCGCCCCTGAACGCCAACGGCAACACGGTCTACTTCCAGAACTTTGAGGCTATCCCGGAACAGTGGAGCGCCGAACTGCTGGCTGCCATCGAGGAGACCGGTCTTGCCCGCCGGGTGCGGCTGCTGTTCTCCCGCTCGGTGCGCCCGGAAGAGCCGGTCTCGCCGGTCACCCGCCGCTTTATCGAGCGGTTGGGCGCGCTGACGCTGGAACTGCCCCCGCTGCGCAGCCGGTCGGATGAGATCCCGTCCCTTTCCAGTTTGTACCTGAACAGCCTGAATCTGGAGCTGGGCAAGCAGATCTCCGGCTTTGAGCCCCGCGCCATCGAGATGCTGCGGCAGTACCCGTGGCCGAACAACTACACCCAGTTCAAAAACCTTCTGCGCTCCCTTGCCACCCTGACGAACGGCCCCTACATCCGCAGCAGCAGCGTGGCAGACCTGCTCTCCAAGGAGCGCAGTCTGCGCAGCGCCCCGGCAGCGCACCCGGCGGCGGTGGTCAGCACCGACACCTCCCGCACGCTGGAAAGCATCATCGGCGAGGTGGTGCAGCAGACGGTAGCCGCCCACGGCGGCAACCGCGCCGCCGCCGCCCGGCAGCTGGGCATCAGCCGCACGACCCTGTGGCGGTATCTGGGTAAAATTGAAGCCGGGGAGCCTACCGACCTCACCTGATGCTTTTGACCCTCAACGGGTTCGTTTTCGGTGCTTCATACGGAGCACCGAAAGAGCGTTTTTCAAAAACGTGCAGCCTGCATCCATCGGATGCAGTTCAAGGGCTTGGGTGTTTCCCAACAAGTATTTTGCAACGCAAAAATGGTATATATATACGTGTGAAGACACCTCTTGTTAGCACTATGAGGCTGCTCAAAACGCCTCCCAAATTTGACAATCATTTTGCAAGAATGATCGTCCGTTTTCAAGCTCAACTTGAAGCAGACGGTTGTTTTTCTGCTCGGAAAAGTTCCGAGTTTGCATTCCGTTGCAAACAGAACGAGCTATCCAGCCCTCTCTTTTTACCAAGGTTTCCATCATTTTTTCTCGCAATCTGCCGAAAGTAGTGTGTTTTCAAAACTTTTTGTTGACACGGCTCGATTTTTGTGGTAACCTACTCCAACAATTTAATATAACATATTTACTTAGAGTTCCAGCTCGGCTCCCGAAGGAGCCGGAGCAAGTTTTTAACTTTCTTATCGCTACATAGCAAACCCGAACCAAGGCCATCCCAGAAGGGATGGTCAGGTTCAGGTTGTTGTGTGGCGATTTTTTATTGCCAAATCCAGCACCGCACCTTGAAAACCGCATGACCGTCTGCATGGGGTACACGGCGATGACCCTGAGAAGGAGAGCCGGAAAACGCCGCCGGAAGGGGGCAGGAAATCCATGAAGAGAGAACGGCTAAACGTTGATTCCCCAGTTACCAGAAAACAATGTGGTCAAATTGACCACATTGTTTTTCCGTAACGCCTCAATGTCGTTGAAAATCAGGTTGCCAAGATGACAACCTGATTCTGACCGTAACGAAATCAGTGGGTCAAAGTGGCCCACTGAAAAAACCGGACGAGCTGTCCATTTGGGACAGCTTGCCCGGAGCAAGAGTGCAGAGGTGCGGGTCGCCAGTGGCGACCTCAAAAGGCCGCAGGCATTTTGAAGCACCGACCGAGCCGACAGGCGAGACCAGCTCTTTGCAAGGGTCAAAGGTGAAACCCTTGCCCAGTGATATGATGCTGTGCGTCATATACTACTGGGTATTATCTGGCGCAAAATGGAAAAAGCCATCACAGTTAATGGCCATTCTTCTCGTTTTATGATAGATGCCTAATGATGTTTCCAGTAGGAACCAGAATACTCTTTTGCCGCAGTCAGATTATTCGGATGCTCACACAAAAACACATACTGCGCATAGCTTGCATCCTGTGCAAAACCGTCCATGTAAAATTTGTTCATATCCTGAACCGGAGGCTTGGCGCTGGCGGTATTGTAAAGCGTTACTTTGTTCGTATCCGATTCACCCAGATCACCAATTTCAAACGTCAACCCGCCATCTATGACGGTCAGTTTTCCATTCAGTGGTGAGCCCTCCTCTGCAAGACGGGTCACAAAAGAGTTCTGTACGCGGTATATCTTTCCGGAATAGTCAGACATCAAAACGTGTGCTGCACCAAACTCTCCATAATATTTTGTGTCCGGTCTCTCCTGATACTCCCGCATAAAATTCTCATACAGGCAATTCTCCCGGTACACATCATCCGAATCACCCAGTTGTTCCGCTTTTCCGCGGAGTCTCTGCTGTTCCAATGCTTCCTGCCAACCCAAAAGGGCACGCTCCAGATACATTGCCTGTGTTCCCAACACATTTTCAAGCTGTTCCGGTTTTGTTTGATACAGCTCAATCAACTGCGGCAAAAACTCGTCCTGAAAGGTCTGGAGTTGTAAGGAACTGAACGGATTCTGTTTTCGGATCGCCGTCAGAAGTCGTTGCGTTTGTACATCTGCTCCAGTAAAGTTGCAGGTTTTCAACAAATACTGACAAAGCATTTGCATATTGCCGATATTATCCGTAATGTCGATCCCAATGATTGAAATTTTATCTGCATCTTCCCTGCCACTGTTCCAATCCGCGATCCATTGATACAGTTCATAGTCCTCTTTGGAGCTTGTGCAACGGTCAAGCCAGTCGGAAAAGGAAAGCCTCCCCTGCACCGTTTCATTCTCAAGAAATGTCGTGGCGTATCCGGCTTCCTCTACAAGAACACGCACGCCTTTTTCTTTTACCAGGTACTTGAACAGAACATTGCGGAATTGCTGATATTCTGTGCAGCGATGTGTTTCTCCAAAGAGATAGACCTGCGCATCATCATAGCGGAGCATTTTGGAAATGCCCGCACCGGTAGAGAGATCAATCTTTTGGGATTTTCTCGGGTATAATTCCCCAAAAGTCAAAAGAATGGTTAAAAAAAGAAGCGCACAAACAAAAACTTTTTTCACAAAAAGTGTCTCCTTATGAAAATCAAAGGCGTTTGATTTCGTCACAATCATCGGCCAATATCTACTTATCCGAAATCCAGCAGATGATTTTTAACTGCAATTGTTTCCATTGTTTTACTTTGTTAAGTTTATCGCGCCTACACACTCCTGTCAAGCGGCAGTACTGCGTTCAGAAAGACTAGGGGCTTGTGTAAATCCCGCGAGGGCTGGGAGAGCTTCAAAACCAGGAAGGAAGCGCAAGACCGCAAGATCTCGGTAGAGAAAGAACTCTTGGACGGTACGTTCCTCATACCCGATGCAATGACGGTAGCGGAAATGCTGTACAAATGGATCCCGATCCAGTCCACAAAGCACAAGTGGTTCCCCAAGACCTACACCCAGTCCGTGGCGATGGTGCAGAACCTGATCGTGCCGTATATCGGGAAGCGGAAAGTGCAGGAGCTGCGCACCTACGACATTGAGAAGTTCTATGCCATCCTTGCCAAGACCCCCTGTGGGCAGTATGTGCACGGTGTGAAGCAAAAGCTTTCCGAGAAGCAGAAAAAGCGGCTGCTGTCCAGCACCTCTATCCACGAAGTCCACACGCTGCTCAAGACCGCATTCTCCTATGCGGTGGAATGGGACTTGATCCACAAGATTCCTCTGCCCCGTGATGCCCCCAAGGTCAATATCGAGGAACGCACCATCTGGGACGAGAAAACCATGCTGGCAGCGTTGCAGACCATCGAGAATCCTGCCCTGCATCTGGCGGTGCACATGAGCATGATCCTTTCGCTCCGTGAGGGCGAAATTCTCGGCTTGCAGCCGAGTGATCTGGACTTTGATGCCGCCGATGGGCGTGGCACCATCTCGGTCAGCAAGACCATGCAGCGAGCCAACAAGGACGCTCTGGAAAAGCTCGATCCAAATCAGGTCTACTACACCTTCCCGAACAGGCGTGAGGGCAGCAAGTCCTCCCTCATCCTGAAAAAGCCCAAGACCAAGAAGTCCAACCGCATCCTGTATATGACCAAGCCTCTGAAAGCCGAGCTTCTGGCATGGCTTGAAAAGCTCAAGCAGGACGAGCAGAACGCCCCAGAAAAGTACAACAACTGCGGGCAACTATTCCGTCTCCCGGATGGTCTGCCCATTGCGCCGGAGCTGCTGACAAAGTGGTACCGCCTGTGGAGAGCCGAGCACCCGGAGTTTGAGCAGATCGTGTTCCACGGTCTGCGGCATTCCAGTGCCACCTACCAGCTCTTGCAATCGGACGGTGACTTCAAGTCGGTGCAGGGCAACACAGGTCATGCAACGGCATCTGTCCTGATGGACACCTATGCCCACACGCAGGACAAGCCCCGGTTAGAGCTGACCGAGAAGATCGAAGCAAACTTCTACTCCCAAGACCTGACCCCAGCAGCATCCCAGCCCCGGCAAAACGAAGAGCCGGCGGCAACAAAAATCTCCGGTAAGGAGATCCTTGAAGCCATCCGGCTGATGGACGCAGACGAACGCAGAGAATTGACGAGAGCCTTGTTCGCCTAAAATTTCTTCTTTTTATGCAAAGGAAAACAGGCTGTGCAAGCCATGCACAGAAAAGCCCCTGATTTGGGCAAATGTGCAAGCGGTGTGCAGAAAGTGTGCAGCAGCTTTCCTGCATAAAGAAAGAACGTCAAATCTTACGATTTGACGTTCAATAGCTGGTGCACCTCGCGCACTCATATCCGAACTTTTCTCCGCTTTCACGGCTTCCCCGAAAGCGACCGTTTCTGTGCCTTCCTTATAGTTAAAGGTAATGAGGACCTTATCATCGTAGAGATAGATGGCATTGATGAAGGTATCCACCAGTGCCTGTCGCTGCTCCGGCTGGGTCATATCAAGTTTACGGAAACGGAGCAGCCAAAACCGGACGAACTCTTCTTTCATCTTCGGCTTGGCAAGCCGTTCCTCTGCAATGCGGGCTTGCAGTTCTTTTCGCTGATCTTCCAGAGCTTCCAGCCGCTCCTTGGTGGAGCTGGTCAGAATGCCCATCTGGATAGCGTTCAGCATATTGGTGATGCCGACTTCCGTTTCCTTCAACTGCTTTTCGTAGATGGGCAGGTCTGTGCTTTCCTGATTTTGCAATTCCATGACTTTGACAATGATGGCATTCATGGAAGCGTCATCTTCCACCAGCTTCATGGTTTCGTTGACCACCAGATCTTCCAGCCACTGTTTCCGCACGGCCTTTTTATCGCAGGTCTTTTTCTTCTTGGCAGCAGCACACTTATAATAGGTGTACATCTTCCCGGTGTGGCTGACACCGCTTTCGCCGAACATCAGCGCACCGCACTTGCCGCAGTACAGCTTGGTGGTGAGCAGATAGATTTCCTCTGCCTTATGACGGGCAGGGGCCTTTTTATTTTTCGCCAGCTTTTTCTGCACCTTGTTGAACAGCTCTTCCGATACCAATGCCGGGATCGCATTGGGCTGTACCACATCCCGCAAACGCAATTCGCCGATGTACCGTCGATTACTCAGCATCCGCTGAATCGTATTGTAGGACATCTCCCCGCCCATTGAATTTTTGATGTTGTGCGCCTTCAACCAATCCCGCAGGTCAGTCATGGTCGCACCGTCCGCATACTTCTGGAACGTCTGCTCCACATACGGAGCCAACAACGGGTCGGGCTGGTAATGCCGGGTCTCATCGATCATGTAGCCGAACGGAATCGTGCCACCATTATAAATGCCCTTGAGAGCGTTCTCAGTCATGCCGCGCACGACCTTTTCAGACAGGTCAGCCGAGTAGTATTCGGCGTAGCCTTCCAGCACCGATTCCAGAATGATGCCCTCCGGGCCAGCCGAAATGACTTCTGTTGCCGACACCAGTTTCACACCATTGCGTTTCAGCTGGGTCTTGTACCGTGCGCTGTCGTAACGGTTCCGGGCAAAGCGGTCCAGCTTCCAGACAATGATGACATCAAAGATCCCGCGCTCGCTGTCTTTGATCATTTGCTGAAACTGCGGGCGGTTGTCCGTTTTTGCAGAGACGGCACGGTCGATATAGTGCTTCACCACCGTGAAGCCGTTCTTTTCCGCATAGGCTGTGCATTCACGGATCTGGCCTTCAATGGATTCTTCTCGCTGGCTGTCAGTGGAATAACGGGCATAGATCACGGCAGTCATGGCAGGCACCTCGCTTTTTTTACATCAGTGAACGGTGGAGCGTTCATCCGAACCAATGTTTCGTATAATTTATATACCATATTTTGCAATGAAGTGCAATAGAATAATGAAATCAACGAACAGCATTTACTTCTTTTTGTAATAAGATACCCACCGACCTGTGGTTTTCGCCATAAGCTGGTGAGCATCTGTTCTTCTTGGTCTATAATCACTGATGGCGCAGTAATGGACATACCGTCCTTGTTGTATCTGGTTAATTGCAGTTTCGGAGTACAACAAAAAATGAGACAGGCAACCTTTTTCGGGGAAGTCCATCTCATTTTTTCGTTTTGGCTGTTTTGCAACAGCCCTGTTTAAATCGCTCAAGCTAACCAAAAACAACGGCTGCTTTTCGGAGCAGAGAATTGATTCTGTTAATAGATGCTGTCTTCTGAAATTTCAATTCCAAGTACTCCGAGGATGTCTGCGTTTTTCTGCTGCAAACAGTTCCTGATGGCCTCCTTCAGTTTCTCATCCGTTACCCACAAAGGCATCATTTCACGTGGGATGCATTGATGAAATGCATTTTCAAATTCGGTACACAGTTCAAACAATTCCTCATCCACAGCAGTTTGGGGCATAGAATCGTCTGAAAAAAGATCGTCTAAAGTTTCAACAGTCACTCTGTCCGGCCTCCTTTCTGCCTTTTGTCAACGTTCTTCCCAGATGGCACGTTCACGCTGCTCACGGTCATAGGGTTCTGCATTCTTAATGATCGCATCGAGCATCTGGTTAAATACTCTTACCGAATTGGGAAAAAGTTTGGTCAGCCGTTGCAGCTTGATGCTATCGCCCATACTCGCTTCAAAAAAGTGTGCAAACGCCTCATGCTCCATGGCCCATGCTCTTGCGCAGTATTCTTCGCTATGACCCCATCCACCACAAACATGGCCATTGGTAGCAAAATTCGCGAGATCCGAACAGCTGTGCCATGCTCCCTCGCAAAGATTGCGCACAGCTCTTTCCCTCTGTTCCGGGGTAGAGTTATTATAGCATTGAATTAACCTTTGTCCATCGCTGACCAGCGCATGGTGAAACACAGCATTTTCCGACATCAAATTTTGATATCTCATGCATACATGATCAATCATGTGCCCCAGTTCGTGGTAGTATGTAGCACCCGCCCCTCGCACGTTCTTCTCATCCTCTGCTGCATTGTAATAAACGCCGTGCTCAGCAGGCGAGTAATGGCTTGGCCCCGGTCCGCTATAATTGCCGTTGAGGATACATAGCTTTTCTGCAAACAAATCAAAGACCTTCCTTGCGGCCGGAACAGCATTCCCATAGCGCTGATCAAGGATCGCATTGTATTTGGGGGAGGAGAAAGGCTTGTCCTGTTTGATGCTCGGTCGTATGCTGGCAGCTGTTTTTGTTCCTGCAGATGCTACTGAAGCAGCCGCTGCTACGCCCGCTGCTGCCGTTGTTCGTGTAGCACGTCCGATTTGCTCATACTTCTCGACTGTGTCAAGTGTTTTCTTGAGGGATTCTTCCAGTGAACGCAGCTCACCATAGCTGGCTCGGAGACTTGTGACGCTGTCGAGTACGATTGCATAAAGTCTTCTGGACTGCTGGTCATTCCAGCTATGATTGACGTTATTAAACTGCTGCAGGATTCTTTGAATAAAATACCCGATTGCTTCCCGCGCAGCAGTTGTCTGATTCAACGCATGACGAACCGCAGATGAGTTTACATTTGTCATCACGAATCACCCTTTACATTGGCAACAACTCGCTACAGAAAGTTTCGACCTGCTCTGGTGCAGGGCTGACATACGGTTTGAACTGGAACGTATCAGTAGCACCATTTGTATAGTAAACCGTATTGTCATGCAGCGTGGAAACGTTCACGTTATCGATCAGATTGAATGCATCCGAATCACTCAGTGCAAACACGATTCTCTCCCGGAACTTGTTCAAAATGTTCATGCCAAAGTGCATGGACTCCTTTACCGTCTGATAATCGCTGGAGCAGATGATAAAGTGGATGCCATAGGCTGCACCGTCTGCAATCAGTTTCTGCAATTTTTCGCTAGCATTTCCCATTGCTCCGGAGACAGGCTGAGCAGAAACATGGGAAGAGTCTGCGCCAATGCTGGAGAACGATGCCATCAGATCCGCAAACGGATCTCTTTCCTCTACATTTTGCGATTCTGCCGGAGCCACATCCGCAGTAAGAGACGGCACTTGAGCCAGCAGTGCGGCAAAGGGATCGTCATCCGCAGGCTTCGTGGAGAATCCCGTCGGCTCGACAGGGGAATCCGTCGGTTCTGCAGAGAACCCAGCCAGAAGATCAAGCGTCGGATCTTCCACCACAGTCGGCGGGACATCCACTGCTTTGGGTTCTGCTAGAAACTCTATATACTCCGCCTCATCGACCCGGTCACCCAGCAGCATCGTCTGCATCAGATCCAGGAACTGCAGATTTTTGATGACAAACAGCACCGTATCTCCACCTGTTTTCTTTTTGCGCTGCTGATACTTTTCGTAAAGGTCATGGACAAACTGTACGATATCTGAACGGGTATGTGCAGTGTGCAGTTCTGCTACACCATGCTCGAGGCTTTGATAAAAACTTCCGCAGCGGTCATCTCCCACGATGCTGTCGCCATCCACACAGTACACACACGCCCTGCGGTTCAGCGCAGCCGAGAGCAGGAACAGATTGACCGTCCGATCCATCAGTTCATCATTGGAACCACAGATCAGGACATTATGCTGTTTCTTGCGGTCAAACGTCAGTTCAAACGGGTCATCCACCTTAATTTTTTCGCCCATATGCACAGTGACCGTGCTGGTATCGGCAATACCGATCGACCGTGCAGCAAGATAGTCCAGCATCGGCACAGTGCGGGAGCCCTCGAACACCTGCATCGTGCAGGGAGAATCCGCAAACTTCTCACTGATCTGTTTCAGGTAATACTTTTTGGTTTCATCATTGCAGAAAGCGACCCGCAGGCCAACGTTCGGATTGTTCTCTGTGTAGTCTTCGTTCAGCACAGCGGTTCCGCGGGGTCCTTCCATTTTTTTCATTGCATCCGAGCAATGGGTATCACCAAACAGATAACGAGTATCATCTTCGCCACATTTAAGGCCGACACGGATACGCATCTGCTCGATCGTACCACGATCCAGCGTCAGGGTCGAAATGATTTTGGTGGATTGAGTCGCCATCAGAAGATGCACGCCGTAGGAACGTCCTTCCGTAACGATCTTCTTCGCCAGATTTGCGCACCGCTCTGCCACCTTGCGGTTTGTTCCGCTGTCAAACAAAATCTGGAACTCATCCATGATGACAAGGATACGGGGCATGCTATTTCCGGTATTGGTAACATAGTCTTCCAGCTTTGTATATCCACCGGATCTCTTGAATATATCCGAGCGATTCGCCATCTCCTGGACCAGATTTTCCAAGATGCTCTCGCCGAACTCCTGCAGTGCATCCAGCGCCAGCAGCTTGATGTGCGGCAACCGCTCCGATTCATAGATTTTGAACTCGGTACCGCCCTTGAAATCCATCAGATACAAATTGAGCTGTTCCGGCGAATAGTTCATCATACTGCTCATAATCAGCGTATGCAGCAGGGTCGATTTGCCGCCACCCGTACCACCGCCGATCAGGCCATGATGCGAAGTGCCCTCGCCAAACACCATGCTCACGACCGAATCGCCATCGCCGATGCCCATCGGCAGCTTCAGTACCTTGGCTGTGCTGCCCTGGAACGGTTCCGGCGGGAGGATTTCTTCAAAATGGATGCTCTGAACGCTCAGTTTTTCGACTGCCTTGTGATATTCTACCGCAAATTTTTCCAACTGTCCGGCATCGGGTTTTTCGATCAAACGGACCGAGAGATGATACGGCAGCAGAGCAAAGCCGTTTTCTTTACATTCGATCTGGACACAATTCTTTTCCAGTTCGGCCAGTTTTTCGTCTATGTGGTCATAGCTGCTTGCCACCTCGACCGCAGTATTCCGACACAGAACGACATAGATGCCGCACCTGTTTCCTTTCTGCATAACAGAGGACAGCAGTTCCAGACAGCGAGCGTCCGCATTCAACGGGAAATCATACAGCATGAGCAATGTAATCGCTTCTGTACGTCTTGGATTGTGCGCATTATAATCCAGCAAATCATCATAATCAGGGCGGTCACGGATAAAATCAAGCGTCTGTCCTTCCAGCTCTTTCAGACAGCTCAGCAATTCTTCTGTCCGGGACATCTGCGTGACAGCCCTTTTGTAGGAATCCGGCATTTTATTGACGAAGTTGGACAACATACGGACACTTCCGCCGCCCTCTTTCGGATCAAAGATACAGAAGCGCACTTTGGATGCCGGGCACTTCCGAAGGAAGCCCCAGATTACGCGATATGCTGCACTCTGCATATTATCGTGCTGCGCCTCAGCTCCGATTACCTCCAGATTGAGTGGATGATGGAGATTAAACATCATCGGCAATTCCACACGGCTCATATCAATAGAGTGACCCGGTGTTTCCGCGCGGAAAGCACGCACGATTTTTTTATAGCCGATGCTTTCATCAAAGATTTCGGCCGGATAAGCGATCTGGCCCATGCAGAACAACTCCGGGAAAGTTGTACTTGCCGACTGTTGATCAAATGGCTCCTGAGATATCTGTTTCCATTCAGTAAGGTTCTGAATGGAAACATCCAGCTCTGCATCATCTTTCGCTTCGACCAGCTTGCGGATAAACGGCGAGAACGCAATGCCCCGGTTCTGCATTCCCTCAAAGATAAGCATATACTTACTGAAGAAGCGGTCGAAACCGGCTTTATCCGGCATCGGATGATAAAGCAACGGCAAGCCGCGCTCCGAAAAGCTCTGCTGATCCTGCTTGATGACCGCTGTTAGAGGCTGTATCGTCTGCAGCATCTGCCGGTAGCTTTCCTGACGTGTGCCTGGCTGCGGCGGCGGGCAAATGATCATTGTATAAATGCCGCACCGGCTGCCATTACGCAGAATATTGCGCACATCCGTAAGAATCGAATCGCTGATATTGCGAGGGAAATCATACATCACGAGGCAGCGGACTCGCAGGGTCTCTTCCGGGTGTTCCCTTGAATAGTCAAAAATACTGTCGTACTCTGTTCCGAGTTTGTCCATCAGGGTCGTCTCGATTTCTTCGTTCAACAGCGCCAGTTGTGTAGCGATATCCTCTGCCGTAAAGCAGATCTTTTCACCGAACAGTTCTGGCAGACGCTTGCGAGCATCAAAGAAAGGTCCGACACTGGTTCCACGGTTTTCAGGATCGATCACCGTGATTTCCAACTTTGCCACAGGGCTGCTAGCCAGAACACCAAACATCCATGCATGCGACAGTTGCTTTGCCTTTTCCGGGAAACGAGCGTCCGACATCACAAGGAGTGGTTCAGCTCCTTTACATGCCATCGGAAGCGGAAAGCGGATCACATCGTTAACCATCATATGGGCGCAGCGCTTTTTCAGAAGGGACAAAAGCTTTTTATTCTCGACCAGAAGCAAAAGAGGATAATCCGTAAAGCTCATCCAGAGGATTCCATCTGCAAAGTTTTTCCCGCTGTTCACTTTCACTCTGCGCGATTCATAATCCATTCCCGTCTGCGCCAGAAAATCAACAAATTCCTGTGGAAATAGTTCATCCAGCTCTCTCTGCAGCTGTTTTTCATCGCTCTTGTTTTTGATGCTCTCCTGATTATCAAACTCCTGAATCGTAGACAGGAAATTGAGCGCCAGAGTCTTTTGGTCCTGCTCGAACGCTTCCTTTTTCATTGTCAGCTCATCCTGCGTAATTTCCGGCAGCAGTTCACTGACCTCATTCACAAATTTATGCACCGTATTTCTCAGCACAATAAGGCTTTCGTAGTCTTTCTTGCGTTGTGCCGAAAACAAAAAGTGCAGATCGTTGATCAGAAAAGGAAGCATGGACTCACGATATTTTTTTGAAATCTGGCCATAGTCTCTGCGGATTGCCTCGATGCCTTCCATCAATGCAGTATAGTTTCTGTATGCCTGGCTTTCCACACCCGCCAGTTCGGCTTCCTTACGTGTTTTGGTCTTGCTGTAGTACTTGTCAGAACTCATCAGCTGTTGATCCATCTGATCCACATCTTCAAGGATCTTCTGGGCATCCTCAATCATTTTGGCCGACTGACGTGACAGTGTCTCACATTCCTGTTTGTAAGCCTTTTCCCGGCGCGTCTTTTCCGCATTGTTTTCTGCGATGATTCTCGTTCTTTTTGCCTGATATTCTCTTTCCTGCGTGACGAGCCGGGGGTCCCATTTTTCAATGAAACCATTCAGTTCCCCGATCAGAGCAAATACTTCTGCCTGCGTCAAAGCATCCATCGTGTTCTCCTCTCTCTCAAGACATCTTAATGATCTTTGATTTCATATCGACACTGTCCTGTGCACTTTTCTGAATGGAAACCCACCTTGAGCGAGGTGGTGACCTGCAAAGGATAGCTGAATATCTCTACCATTTCCCCGCCGATCTCTGGGTCGCTTGTGTTGCACACCAGTGTGTACTGCTTCAGATCGTTCAGCAAACGAGGCCGGTAGCCCGGCTCCGTCATGTTCAGGATATCAAGGCACAATTTCACTCCGATGCAGGTGATAAAATTGATATCCACTGAGATGCCCGGCTCAAAGCGGACTCCCTCAATATTCTCCTGATTGGAATAAACATGATGGTTTGCCTGCACCCGTGCCGAAAGTTCCGTGCCCTCGCCCAAAGCACATGCGTAGCAGGGCATTCCCCTGTCCGGGATATGATAGAAAATTTCTCCGGCATAGGCACGCTCCCAGAATCCGACCGAGAGAAATGCCGCTCCGTAATAAATGCTTATGCGGTTTGCGTAGACATCTGCTCCACGGTTATCTGCACAGCCCACAAAAACGGTTTCCCCTTTTACACAAAAATCATCCAGCATGGCCTTTGGAATGTTCTGAACGATTCCCTCAAATATCTGCACATCAATTTGAGGATTGATATTCAGCAACTTACGCTTCAGTGCATTTATCTTAAGGTCTCCGACATCCTCAATACCACACTGGTGCCGACAGATATTGTGGTATTCCATTACATCCGGGTCAGCAAGCAGAAAATGGCCCACACCGGACCGGGCAAGTTCCATTGCTACGAGGCTTCCAACTGATCCACACCCCAGAATCACTGCCCGTTTGTGATCCATTTTATCCGTTTCTAAAATACCTTTGTTGCGGGAAAATATATTTTGGTGCAATTCATAGGGTTCCGCATTGATTGGTTTTCCGTCAAAATAGAACTGAATTTTTTCCTGTCTTGCGACCCCGCAAAAACCTTTGGCGTTCGGCTCAAAGCCTTCCGGAAGGATCTGCCCCAAAAACTCCCCACGCTCTGAGAGCTCCGGCGGAAAAATATTGAAGATAGCAGTGTCCTTGAAATATTTTCCTCTCACTGGCCCCGGGTGTGCTTCCCTCATCTGCGCCGCCGAAAGGAATACCGTCTTTTCTATTTCTTCCCCAAAAAAATTCTCTAGCATATCAATTACCCTTTCTCACGCCAAACATAACAATACGTCTGGCAATTTCCTCCATTCGCCCATTTTCTTTCGGTGACTTGCCATCTGATGTGTCATGTGCATCATTCCATGCTTTCTCCAAATCTCCGGAATGATAATAAAACACCTTTTCACGCCATGCTCCCAGCATTTTATTTTCCGTCAGGTCTGTAAAACGCACAGCTTCGTTCTCGTTATTGCTTTTCGGCAAAAGCCATAATGTATTCTCATTCCATCTGACCCGAACAGAGATATTTTTCTCCTGCAAAAATTCCAAATCAGCATACAAGAGATCAAGCATCCGAGTCATCTGTTCCTCCGAGACCACTTGCTTCATGCCCATAGCCGGTGCGGTAATCTGCATATCAAGGTAAGACGATACTTCTTCCATGAAATTCTCGATGGATTTTTTGTTGGATGTTCCTCCTGCTTCAGAACGACCACATTTCCGCCGCATAAGAGCAAGTGAATCTTCTACCGAACGATACTTTAGAAGCTCTTGCGGAAACCGTTCATTTCCTATCTCATAGGAAATGCGCTGATAGTTCCGATATGTCTGTCCCACATGATAGACCGTCATACGGAAATCCGGATCAAGATTGACCAGAACCGAGATTGCTCCCTGCGGCCGCATGGACGCATAGACGTGATTAGTTTGATCGTCCGTCCCCGAGAACTGGTCAAAAGACCCCGGATGACGATGCCACAGCCCAATCAGTTCCAACCGTTCCTGATAAATTGCAGCGACCTTGTTAATCAGGTGCTGGACATACGGCTGATCGTATTCAAAATATGCGACTTCAAAAATCGAATTCGGACCGGGGTCGATGGACTCCACAACATACCATGTATCCCCGATCACTTTGCCAAGGAATAGACCGCCCGTTTCTGTCTGTATCTTTTCTGCCGTCTCTGCCATGACTGCCGCTATCGCCCGCTGCGAAAAGACCACTTCCATCTGTTCACACCTCATTCGAAACAAAAACACTCATCACCCACCGACGTGAGTGATGAGTGTTTTTCAATACTCAATAATTGCCTTCAAGCGCAACATCATCGCTGATTTCGCCATTCATCCACATTTCGCACAGAAGGATCCATTTACAGGCCCAGCTGAGAGAGGATGCAGCTGAAGTCGAACGTGTCATACCCGTCTTGAAGTATTTCGGATCTGCAGTACAAATAAAATATTCTTCATTACGTCCGAAATTATCCCGATAGATATGCGGCAGACCAAGACCGAAGCCATGTCTTACACAATTTTCGTAGCTGCCATATGTTTCCTCAAGGATCGGCATCATGCGGGTCGCTATATCCTTCAGCCGCGGCTGTACCGGAAGAATCTGGATCGAACCGCCATATTCCGATGCGCCTGCATGAGGATGATCATTTTTATAAATCAGCATCAAATCCCAGACCATACCGTCCGGACCAGCGGGCTGCACTTTGCCACGCCAGTACAGTCTGCCGGAACCATCAGGAAGCTGATGAATCGTAAACGACGGAAAGAACTTGTTCATGGCCTGGACTTCTGCCCGATAGAGGTCGGGATCACTCTGATACCAGTAAAATGCCATTGTTACTCCCTCCTGCCTTAAGCAAGCTTACCCTGCGGGACCGAAATTCCCGGACGGGTAGGATCATCCGATTCGCCCGGCAACTGAACCTGACCCGTGGGCGAGACCATAACGGTTTCACCGCTATGAATTGCTTCCTGCAATGCACGACGACGTGCAGCGACCACATCATTGTTATCCATACTGTATTAACCTCCTGCTGAAACAAGTCGTTTGGCGCGACAGTATTTTTTGTCCTTGCCAGGCGATCAGGCTGCAAAGCTGCGGATGATCTCGCCGTTCTCGGCGATCTGAGTAGTGCATCTGCTGACAAATGCCTCTGCTTTTTCCTCGCCCTGTTCCTGAACCATGCGAGCATAAGAGTTGTTGTACAGCTCGCTGCCTTCATTCATCAGATCTGCCAGACTCATACCGCGATTTTCATTCATCACACGGCTATATTCCATACGATCCCGGATGCACTGCAGGGCAGAACTGTCCTTTTCCAGACAATCTGCCGTCTGAGCCATATAATTGCGGTAGTAAAGAATCTTTTTGACCGTTTCAAACAATGCCATAATCGCATAGAGGAAGAAACAGAAGATAAATTTAAACAGACCGACGCAAATCGAAATCACCATGTTTCCCGTGGAAACAAAGAACCCCGGAATTGCTGCAATGAAGCGGTGGAAAAAGTTACTCGCGCTGCCGCCGATCGCTGCACACAGTACCATATAAAGAAGTGCACCCATGATGCCACCGCTCAGCCCCCAGATGAATCCAATCACACCACCGATTGCACATCCAACCAGACACTGCGTATACTGTCCATGGATATAATTATGGTTTTTCTGCAGTTCTTCCACATTATCCTTCACGAGCTTTGTAGTGCAGTCATAGCACAACATCTTTCCTGCATATTCACCACCAGTCACACCAAAGGAATCGCAACAATAGCGGCACAAATTCTTGCCGCACCGTGCGCAGTGGCCTACCACCCTCTCTTCCGGGTGGTAGTAGCATCCCGGATCCATGTTGGATGTCGTAGGGGGTGTAAAAGTCTGCGCCTTCTTGCTCTTACCATCAACTCCCACCTTTGGTGCATCACCTATAGGAGGGTTGAACGTCGGAATATCATTTTCCGTCGTCATTTTCTTGTTTTCCGCACTTGTGAAATCGTTCAGATCCATTTTTGATTCCTCCATAATGATTTTGTTTTATCCATTAAACTGGTGGCTCTGATAACTCCGTACCAGTTCCTCCAGTTGTTTCAGCTTTTCCTGTTGCTTTTTCAGGTCCGCTGTCGGTGATTTGACCAACCGGGCAATCTTTTGCATCACCTGATTGTAAGCCACCGCCTGGTTATCGTTCCAATCTGCCGAAGGACGGAAATTCGTGCTAATCTTTTCACTGAGCGTATCCAGATTACGCACTGTATCCGCAAGCGTCTTTTCCATGTCCTGAATAGCAGAAACGGATGCGTTCATTGCCATTATATCCAACCTCCTTTTTATAAACCGACATCAGGTCTCATATTTTTCAACCAAAGCTGCAAGCTCCTGCAGCCACTTCTGACAGTTTTCAAGCTGCGGAATCGGCTGCAGAATTGCGGTGCAACTATCCTCGACAATCTGTCCAAGATTTTTGTACTGCTCATCCTTCCATCCAGAGCCAGCACTCATATAATCACGCTGGAGCTGCTGAGCTGTAAGCTGCAATTCATGTGTACATACGCCGCAGGCATTGATTCCGTTTTTCAAATCCTGAATCTTGACTTGTGCGCTTGCCAAAAGAAACACATCCTTTCATTTATCTATCGAATTTACTTAGCAATATTGCATATAAAGTTCCACGCATTGGATGCAACTGTCTACAGACTGCATCGTGACCTGCCCCTGCTGTGCTGCCTGCGCCTGAAATACTTGCATCGACTGCTGATACTCTCCCAGTGCGCTGGACAAAATGCTCATCTGCTGTTGCAGACGTTCCAGTTTACCCTGATACTGCTGTAGCCGTCTCTTCTGGGATGCAAGTTCCTGCTCTGCACGCGCTTTCTGGCTGCGCTGCCATTCCTCTTGCTGCTGAAGCCGAGCCTTCTCCTGTTCCATTTCTCTTACAGCATTTTGAATCTGTGAAATATGTTCACGGCATCGCTGTAATTCCGCTTTCAATTGCCGAATACGCTGTGCAATCTGGCTCTGTCCATTTTCATCACTTGTTGAGACGTTTCCAATCTTCCGCAGTTCCTCTTGAATTTTGGCTACACGCTGTTCCAGCGTTCCAATCGTCTCACGTGCTTCCTTCCCCTGTAGCTCCAGTTCCTGAATCATTCTCTCGCTCTGCTGAATCGACTGTTCCAGTTCCTGAATCTTATTTTCCAGAGTTTTAACCCTCTGCGTCAGTTCTTCGACTGTCTGCCTGGTCTTATTCACAGACTTCGATGCATCGCTTTGACAGGACTGATTATGATTTGTAACGGTATAGGACATCGGCGCAGCTTGATTTTTGAAATCCAGTAGTGCCTGCTTTACTTTTTTGAGACCTTCTACTGAAACTTGTGTCATACAGTTTCCTCTGAACTATTTCTCAGTATTGTTCTTGGGATATTTCAAAGAACCGTTCTGCCGCCTGTGCTGCACGGTTGCCACTATCCAGCACACGTTTTGACTTTATGGAAAGTCCCTGAATCGACCGAAACAACATCTGGTAGTTCTGATCTCCCCATGAAATAGATGCCGCTCTGACCCCCTGCACCATATTCTGCACTGCGCCGGAAAAGTTTCTCAGATCCTGACGGATCACTTGTGCCTGATTTGATTCCATCGACGTTTCCCCTCTTTATAATCGCCTTCAGCAGTTTCCATTAGAATTTCTGCCTGGAATTTTCCTATGCCATTGACAGAATGTTTCTGTACAATTCGACCTTTTATTTTATTCTGCCACATTAGTTCTGTACTGTCAAGCCGTTTTTAACCAAATCGAGGCTTTCTATCTGGAACATTTAAATTCAATTCCCTGTATGCTTTCTGATGAGGTGAAAAAATGTGGACTATGCAAGCTTCCTTCGGCAACGAATCACAGAACTTCGCATGAAACGCAATGTTTCAGAGTATCAGATGAGCCTAGAGCTAGGACAAAACAAAAATTATATTCAAGGAATAAGCTCCGGAAAAGCACTTCCATCCATGACGCAATTCTTTAATATATGTGATTACTTTTGCATCACTCCAGAGCAATTCTTTAGCGACCACGATCGACCAGAGCTAATCGATGCCATCTCAGAGGGAATACAAGAGCTTTCCGACGCAGATTTAGAGCTTCTCCTTCTCTTCATCCGTAGATTGCAAAGAAACATATAGTTACAATATGGCTTTTGGAGCATACTACACAAATAAGTCCTACTACCACCGCTTTACCACAATAAATTTTGCAAAACCATCTTGACGCGCCTACACTTCCATGATACCCTTTATTCCAAATCTTGCTGAAAGTGGTGGTTCTCACCGTGATAACCACCACTTTCAGCGGATGATTGCCCGGAAAGAACGTACCGCCCCGCAACACACCCGATTCATTTTGCCGCCGATTCACCCCGACAAAATCATCGCTGCGCTGCGTGGGCGGTATTTTTCTTTTGTGGGGAACGTACCTTGAAAACTTCATGAGCCGACCGGACGTGATACCGGCTTTATAGCCAACGCCGCTGCACAAACAGGGGCAGGAACTTCGTTCGGAGCAAACGGTGACCCCATTACATAAGCAGCGGAACTCTCTACTTATTTTTGCGTCTTAACAATTCGGAAACATTTGTTGATGAAGCGTTTTGAGCGCAGCGGTAGAGGGCAAGAACCGTCCCGTGGCCACAAATTTTCAATTCTTGAAAATTTCCTGTCCATCCGGGACTTCACTTCTTCAATGCGTCCGCATTTCCGAAGTGATCTTGTTGGGGCGTGCCTGCCCCAAACCCTGCTCATGGTTCGCACCTGACGGTGCGAACAGCAACGGCGTGTCGTGCTTTACATAACTTCACCGAGGAGTTATCGAACAGACAGGAGGTACAATGACCAAAACGAATGTTCAACCGATTCCTAGCAATTCCCAGCACCACGACACGCCGAACAACAAAACGCACGTCATCAAGTTCCGTGTGACAGCGGAGGAAAAAGCGTCACTGGAACTCACTTGCAAACTCCTGAATCTCTCCCTCTCCACTTTCATCCGCCGCGCCATCCACAACGTCAAGATCGAGAAAACAGTCATCGTTGCAGGCGGCGGAGAAGAAACCCTGACCGCTGTTTCCACCTTGCTTGCCCAGTGCAGCAAGGTGGGCGGCAACCTCAACCAGCTTGCAAGGCACTTCAATTCCGGCGGTGCAGACACCGAGCAGATCCGGGCGAAACTCCTTGACGAACTTGCAGACCTGACTGCATTCCGGCTCAGCGCCGAGAAAGTTCTGGGTGAACTGTATGGCAACGCTCAAGCATATCGCCTCTAAAAACTTGGACTACACCGCCATCGAAGCGTACCTCGTTTACCAGCACGACGCGTTCACCGGAAAGCAACTTCTGGATGAACAGGGCAAGCCGAAGCGGCGGGATTCGTACCTGCTCGACACCCTTGAGTGTGGCGATTTCTCGTTTGCAACAGCTTGTCTGCTGGCAAACCGCAAGTATGGTAAGAATACCCAGCATGGTGATATCAAAAGCCACCAGTATATCATCAGCTTTGACCCCAGAGATGCAGCCGACAATGGGCTGACCATGGAAAAGGCACAGGCACTTGGCCTGAAATTCTGCGAAGAAAACTTTCCCGGTCATCCCGCCATCGTCTGCACTCACCCGGATGGGCACAACCATTCAGGAAATATCCACGTCCACATCGTGATCGGCAGCATCCGAACACGAGAAGTGGAGCGCAAACCCTATATGCAGAAGCCCCGCGACTGGCGCGAGGGCATGAAGCACTCCAGCACCGCCCAGACCATGCGGCACCTCCGTGTCGAGGTCATGGAGCTGTGCGAGGGTGCCGGACTGTACCAGATCGACCTGCTCAACGGCTCGAAAGAGCGTGTCAGCGAAGCTGAGTATTGGGCGCGCAGGCGCGGCCAGTTGAAACTTGACCGTGAAAACGCAGCCCTCACCGCAACCGGACAGCAGCCCAAGCAGAAGAAGTTTGAAACCGTAAAAGATACCCTGCGGAAACAGATTTCTTCGGTGCTGTACCGTGCCACCAGCTTTGAAGATTTCTCTGACAGGCTCATGCAGCAGTATGGTATTGCCGTCAAGGAAAGCCGTGAACAACTCAGCTACTTGCCTGCTGGCAGAACGAAGTTTATCCGAGCGAAACATCTCGGTGACAACTACGACAAGAAAGCTGTGTTTGCTACCCTGAACGCAAACGCAGAGCACAAACCCAAGGTGCAGTTCAAGCAGGATACCATCGGGAAACTGATTGACATTCAGGCAAAGCTGGCCAAGGGTAAGGGCACAGGCTATGAGCGTTGGGCAAAGAAGTACAACCTCAAAGCCATGGCACAAACTCTGATCCTCTTGCAGGAGAAAGATTTGCTCAACGAGGACGCCCTGAACCAGCGCATCGCCAAACTGGAAACCAAGTATCACGACGCACTGGCGGTGGTGAAAGACCTCGAAGGTCGCATGAAATTCAACAAAGAGCTGCGCTATCAGGTCGCAGCCTATGCCAGCACCAAGATAATCACACAGCAGTTAAAAGCTGCCAAACGACCCGCAGCCTTTGAGGAGCAGCACCGTGCAGAGCTGACAGCATACCGGGCAGCAGCAGCCTATTTTAAGGCAAACAACATCACCAAGCTGCCCAGCCCGAAAAAACTGGAAGCCGAGTATGCGCAGCTGGCATCCGAAAAGGCAACGTTCTACGAGCAGTACAAGGAAGCTAAGGAAGAACTGCTCAAACTGAAAACCGCAAAGCAGAATGTTGCGTCCTTTTTCCGGGAGGAAGAACCGGCGCAGCAGGAGAGATAAAGGAGTGTGCGTATGATCAATCTGAAAATCGATCCGGAGTTTCAGTCCCAGATTCCCCCTCTGACCGATGATGAATTCAAGCAGCTTGAAGAAAATATCCTGAAAGCGGGCAAGCTGCTCTCTCCTTTGATCGTGTGGAACAATACACTTGTTGACGGTCACAATCGTTATGCGATTCTTCAGAAGCATCCCGAAATCTACTTTTCTACCATGCCGCTCCGCTTTGCAAATCGTGAGGAAGCTCTCGCTTGGATCTGCAAGAATCAGCTGGGGCGGCGCAATTTAACCCCGGAGCAGAAGAAGTTCCTCATTGGAAAGCAGTACAGTGTGGAACATCGGAAGCCCGGTGGAAACGGCAACAACCAGCACACGGCTGCTGCCAAGAAAACCGCCCCGGAGGAATTGTGTCAAATTGACACAATTCCTCCCACTGCCGCAGAAGCAAGCGTCCGTAAGCAGATTGCGGAGCGGAACAATGTCAGCGAATCCTACGTTGCCCGTTCTGAAAAATTCATGCGTGGCGTAGAGATCATGGAACAGATGGTGCCCGGTATGCAGGAGAAAATCCTGTCCGGGCAGTTCAAAGTCCGTGATGCTGATATGCACCGCCTTGCCAGAGCCGATTTTCCGAACCGCAAGCAGATCGTGCACGAGATTCTGCACCCGGAGGACCGCCCCGCTCCGCAGTCGAGCTACTCACACTACTCTGGAATCAACTACTCCGCGCTGGAAGTCGCTGTCCGGCGGATTCAGCAGGACTTTGATTTTTTGATGAGATACTTGCCTAAGCTACCGGACGATTCCTACGCCAAAACTGAAACGCTAAAAATCCTCAAGCAGCACAAGGCGTATATGGCACAGTTTGAAGAAATGCTGAACGAGAAAGAAATCGCATAACGACAGGCACTTGTAAGTCATCAACGAGCCACCAGCCGCAAGAGCAGGGCGGAAAGCATCCGCGCCCTTGCGCCTGATAAAAATTTGGAACTTTGATTTTCTCGCCCGACTTTGCTGCGGTGGGACGATCAAAGGAGCGTGCGTTTGAACAAAAAGAAAAAGTCCACAAACACTTCCCCCTATCCCGATGAAGTCATCGACCGTCTGGCACGGGCATTCTACCCGGCCATCCTTGCCTGCTGGAACAGCGAAGAAGGGCAAAGAGAATTTGCCGCGTGGCAGGCGGAACAGGCTCATCTCTCCGGCAAAGAAAAACAGAGCGTTCCCGACTGCTGGGTATCCGTAAAACAGTTTTCGAAAAATGACACGGCAACTGCCTGTCAGGATTGGTTACGGAGTACCCGGCTAGGCCGAGGAAGCATCAAGTCCCATGTCCGCACCGTTAAGGTGTTGGGTATGGGGCTTTTTGCATTTCAGGAACGTATACACCTCTGGAAAGGTGTAACACACTAGACTTTGTACCAAAGTCGTGTGCCAAGGGTGCTGCGCCCCTTTGGAATCCCTGCTCACATCGCCTGTGGGCGATGTGGATTCGCCGGACAGAAAGCTCTCACAAAGGTGCACCGGGCTGTCTGCGGCGAGGAAAAGGCACTTCTGCGGAAGTGTAATAACCCACTATGACACTTTCATCCCTGCGGTCTGCAAAGTGTAGTGGGCTCTCCGAGGGGGAACGGCTGTATAGAGTGCGTTTCGGGCAAATCGCCGCATACGTGTATACGGAAGATGGGTACGCACGTACGCAGTAAATCGGCCAAGTTCTCCCATGTAGAGGGTGTAATTTCGATAAAGAACGTGGTATAATTGACTCAACAAATCGATTTGTGGAGGCGATTATTTATGAAAAAAGAAACCAAGAAATCTATCTTATTCTATGCAGCTTCTGCTCTGTTATATATGGCTTCACTTATTAGCTTCATAAGTGGAAATGATAATTCTATGGCTGTTGTATGGTTGTGTCTTGGTTCATCATTTCTTTGCCTTGGCTCGACGCATCTTTGTTTAGGTTTGTCTCGTAAGAAAAAGGGAAACGACAAAACCGATGCAAGCAATAAATAAATTCCTAGTATATCGCACTCACTCCTAAGCAGGGTTTGGGGCAGGCACGCCCCAACAAGAAGCTGTCCCAAAAGGGCAAGAATTTTCAAGAATTGAAAATTTGTGGCCACGGGACGATTCTTGCTCTCACGAAAACCCATACTTTTTGAAAATCCGCTTTTCGCAGCCAAAGGAGGATGCACCATGAAAAAAGAGATCGAAGCCTTCGTCAACGCAGCCAACGAGCAGGAGTTGGAAGCCGCATGGAATAACCTCTCGGCAGAGGAACAGCGGATTTTCGAGCAGCTCATGGAGGAAGACTCACCCGAAGATGCACTGGCATTTTTCGCCCAGCTGTATGACGATACCCCGAAGGAGCAGGCCAGCGAAACCGTGAGCATCTCCGAAAATGAAATCTATTTCAAGCGGCAGCCCTTGACCGAAGAGCAGAAGAAGCACGGCTCCT